>Ga0123354_10002762_pt1 | contig 23579 bp, 13 predicted proteins | sample TergutLab28metaG_2_FD_97872 | JGI IMG/M metagenome (GOLD analysis project Ga0123354, IMG submission 97872) | Labiotermes labralis P4 segment gut microbial communities from Petit-Saut dam, French Guiana - Lab288 P4 | ecosystem: Host-associated > Arthropoda: Insects > Digestive system > Gut ... | reverse complement strand
GGGGGTTGACTGTTGCCGAGGGGATGGGGTACCAAGATTGGAAGCCGATACGACGCGTGGTGGGGAGGCTCCCCCCCCCCCCCCCCCTGCGTTTTTTTCCCCCCCCCCCCCCCCCCCCCCCCAGGAAATATGCCTGGTACTCATTTGTGATAGAGGCTGAGTCGACCCGAGGACCACAATCACATATACATGATATTAATCCACTCCTACATGTTCTGACAGTTCATCACCATAATATGTCAGGTGGCTTAATATTATGTGTATGTATGTGTATGTTCAAGTTGTTGGTTTTGTAAAATGAATTGATTCAGCACGTTCAAGGAATGGTATTGCTGCAGGATATCAGTGGGCTGTTGTGAACATAATAAGGAACTTTGCAATTCCATGATCATGGCTGAGAAACTGTAAACTACTCAGGCATTTCTGTCCTCCATTGAGTTATTAAGTAGTGTACCAGTGCACCAAGGCATGGAACTATTCCAGACTCTCAGCCAGGTGTTTGTTGCATCCGTTGACATTCTTCTCAACACTAAAATTTCATTGAAGTACTTCTGTGCTATATTTAACACTTTAATCTCTTTTCTTTGGGTCATGCTCTGTGTTGTTGTCTGACTGTGATTGCCTGATGGCATTTCAGTCAACCCCTTGTTTGACGCAGAGTGCAACTGGAGTGATCGTGAATACCAACTGGCTGCATGGGCATTCAGGAAATGGAAGTACCATCAGTTCACTTCCTTGCGTGATGACCTCTGGGGAAACGCCATATTCCTCAAGGAGGCTAATGCAATCTCTGTTGAGCTGAAAAAGAAGGTATGTTCTTTATTGCCAGTCATGATTAGAGCAGGCATGCAGGCATTCAGGCTTTGTCTGTAAAAATCTATTTGTGTTTGTGTAGAGTGAAAGAACAGATTCATTTCTGACACTTCTGAATTGTTTGATAGTTTTTTGCTTTTCTAATTTATGAACTGTCCGGTGGCGACATAGGAAACAGATTTGTTCGTCATGCCGTATTTGCAAGTGTCATTTATTTCTTGCCAGATATCAATATACACGTACTATTTAGAGAGTTGATGTGTTAGGCATTATGGTATTAGAAACAGTACTTTCAATAAGCTAAACAGAAGCAAAGCAAAATAAAATTGGAAGGGATGAAAGTTATTTTACCTTCTGAGAATTTTGGCAGCTAGGAGAGCAGAGATGTCTGTGAACAAAGGAGAATGTTTTACAAGATCCTAGTCTCTCATATACTACAAGACCTTTTGCAAAATGAGAACTGAAACTTCAGACAATTCCAGTGAACAAATAAAAATTGAAGATACTGTTTTGGAGGATATTATCAAGACGAATCTTAAAGAACTAGGGTGTAGAATGATACATTTGGCTGTGGGGTCCAGTGATAGGCTCAAGATAACACTGTTATGAACTTGCAATGTTGCTTATTACAGTGTATTTATAGTTCAGACCTTAATAACTCAGACCAACAAAGATACTGTAGCTATGGAAAATCCCAATATTGTATATTATCAATACTTCCAACATGTTTTGATTTTCGAAGGGTCATGTTCAAGGGGTCACATCAAATGTAGAGAGAAGCATGTGTAACTACATACATGCAATACAATTATGCCAAGGCAGTGCAAGAATGTATAACAGTATGGATGTATGAAATATCAAATTTCCAATTGATTTTGGTTAAAAAATTTTTTAAATGTGTACAAACTCTTTATCTTTGATTAAAAGTGTGCTATGTTATCATAGTGTTATATTTACAGATTTTTAAAGTATTTGGATTAATAAATTGGAATTAAAATAAGAATATTATGAATTTGATTAAGATGTCTGCATTCATATACCAGTGGCTCAAAAATTATATATATATATATATATAGGCTGGTTTCCTATATAGTATGGTGAAGAGACTGGAGGTAGAAGTAGTGAAACATCTGAGTAGAGGCACATTAATGAGCCTTGAGATTCTGTATGGGACTGGGCATTTCTTGAGTATCTGAACAACTGTCAGCTACTCACAAAGGACTCTGCTGCATGTAGTTAGTTTTTTCCCTAGAGTAGTGTTAATAATACATGCACATTCTTCATCTTGTACCTAGTAATGGTAGTTGGTTTATACTATACAAGTGACAGTGCACATGCTTTGCATGGATCTTCCTTGAAATACATTTTATTGAAGTATTTAAATTAATTTGTTATGACTTTTATTGGTATATATATTTGCTAGCCAGTGTGTTAATGTTCATCACCATTGCACCACTTTACACACTGAACTGTTACCATGCAATTAAATGGCAGTAGACTGAAGCATGTATTCATGTGCATTAAATGATTGCTGAGCAGAGAAATAATGGGGGATACGGATGGACCTAACAATGTTTACCAACTGGAGAAAAGGAGAATGTAGGATACATGAAAGACTTACGTTACTGAAATGCAAGTGTTTTGTCATCATACAAAAGTATGTCATTTTCAAAAACATGATTATTATCAAAGTTTATTGTTGTCATAAAAATAAAAAACAAACCGATATGTCCTGGATAGTAAATTTTTAACTAAAGATATTCCTAATGTTATAAGTTTTGTGTTTTAGAAAGTGTATAAGCAGTTAAAGGTCCTCACTTTGAAAGGTTCTGGTCTTTCTCCCTGTGCAGACATGTTAATGTTCTTGAAGGGTCATTAGTAATTTGACACTTTGGTCCACTATATCTAGTGATTCGATCTTTATGCTAGCTTTTCTGAAATGGTGTCTTGTTTCAAAAATGATTATGAAAATAAGGAAGCTATAATTATGGCCAGGACTCAAAAAAATACATTCATTCACTTGCCATTGACTTATATTAGGAGGCCAGTGGTGAGTACATTTTATATTCAGTCTTGACACCAGTATCTCACAAGATATTATTTCGGTGATCAAATCAAAGATGTTGAGGTAGGTAGAGCATATGGTATGCATGAGGGTGGAGAGAAATATATCCAGAGTTTCGGTGGGAAACCTGAAAGGATTAGACCACTTGGAAGAGTTAGGCATTGATGGGAAGATGATATTAAAGTGGACATCAAAGAAATGGGATTGAAGGTTGCAGATTGAATTAATCTGGATGAGGATAGGGACCAGGGGTGGGTTGTTGTGAACATGGTAATTAACAAATTTGACATTCAGAGGACTGTGCATCATGATATATTCTTATAATAAAAGCCAATAAGATGCACTATTTCTCAACTTTATTTTGGAGAGAACTCTACATGTTTCAGACAGGCTTAATGTTCATCATCAGGAGTCTGAATACTGTATTCATAGCAATTGATATTTGTCATACAGTTATGTTGACTCTATGACAAATACCAATTGCTGTGAATACAGTATTCAGACTCCTGATGATGGACAGTAAGCCTGTCCAAAACATGTAGAGTTCTCTCCCAAATAAAGTTGAGAAATAGTGCATCTTATTGGCTTTTATTATAAGAATATGGTAATTAATGTCCAGGTTCCATAAAATGTGGTGAATTTCTTAAGTAGCTGAGGAACTGTTAGCTTTTTAAGAAGGAAGCTGCTCTGTGGAGTTAGCACTTAACAAGCGAACTGCCGCAGAGCTTGAGAAGCTCTTGTTTCATTAATCTTAACATTTAACTATCTTTTTTCCTATAGAAACATTTGTAAGAAAACTGTGAAACTAGAGGCAAGTGGAATTTGATTTAAGTTGCAGTGGTTGATATGTGTGCTGTTCATAACTCTGAACCTCATGTCAACATTAAAGGTGGCAGCTTGTGACACCAGTTGCCTGTTGCAGGTCCAGTTCCAGTTTACCCTTCTCACAGACACCCTGTATTCACCTCTACCTGTGGATCTGCTGCCAGCACTAGATGAGGAGGATGATGATGAGAGACCATTCCCCCGTACAATCGTGGCAGTTGAGGTACAGGACACCAAGAATGGGGCTACTCATTACTGGACCCTAGAGAAGCTGAGGTAAAATTCAGTTTCTGTGTGACATTGTGCCACAGTGAAACCTGTATCATGAGACCAGTCATGTGTGCATTTGGTATAACAAGGAAGGGTCCACAGCAGTATCTTTCTTCTGTGGTTGGTAGTCACATTTGGACACAGTCTTTCAGAACTTCTTCTCTGTCATATGATGAAACAGAATTCATTCTAGTTAATGTGTCAGTATGCTTCTAGTGTTTGAGCTAGTTATGTTTTGGTCTTTCAAGTTTTCTTCGTCAGTTCTTTCAGTTTTATAATTTTTTGTTGGGATTGTCAAGTCATCTTCATCAGCAACAGAGTATAAGCCATTCTTGGCGTCTTCCCCTTTCATGTATATGGATGTCTCCATCTTTTCGTGTGTTGACTGGCATTCTTTCTGCTGCTCAGAGTGCATTCATACCCTAACATGGGAAGGCATATCTCATTAATCTTAACAAATGTTTTGTCCTCTTGCATCTGTAATTACAGTAACTTAATTTCAGTTGCCTATAACCTGTTTTTCTCACAATTCTTCATTTGTTTTGTTGTTATATAATATATATCCTGTAAATACCTCAATAATGTTATCTTTGCTGGCTTAGTTCTTCTTTCCTCCTGTTTTAATGAAATATTGATACCACACTTGTCACATATAATTTCAACAGTATTTCCTTATCACCTGTTTTAAATGTGCACAAAACTGTTCCACATATATCTTGAGATTGTTGTAAATTATTAGGTATGTCATTATTATCTATATATAACAAATTACATTCCAAGTAGTTAAATTTAAGGTGTTAAGTAAGACTACTGACTATTTGGATAAAGTTCTCAGAAGAATATGTTGAGTTAATAAAAAAGTGATAGGATGGCAGGAGGAATTATTTAATGTGTAATATGTACGTAATAGTGTTAGGGTGACGAATTGAGAGAATGGGTTGTGTACAACGTACAACAACATTAGTAAAGCGATACATGCATGCACAGGTTTGTTTGTGAAACTTTAAGGGAAGATACTTTCTGGTTATATAATACCGAAATTGATCTTACAGTAATAGGATGAAGATACATAGTAGATCAACTCAGTACAAGACATATTTTAAGCAGGCCTGCTTGACCAACTGAGTAATATATCAACTTCTAAGGAAGTCCTTGCACTGTGGAATTAATGTACTGAGATAATAGATACCTGATATGACTGCATTTGCAGCAGGATATGGATTCTAGTCTCATGTAGCAGATCAGTCTGACCTTTGTATCACATCATATACTGATAACAGAGTGTCATTGCTAAGACTGGGGACTGAATTTTCTCACATGTATGGGCAAATGTATCAAGTGTATTCATTGTTTGAATTAGGTATTAGAGAAAAATAACTCACAAGAGGAAGACATTATAGAGTATTTGGACAGTTACTGAGGTGTGTGATGTCCTGCCCTCAGCTGTCCAATTACAAAATTAAGAGTTGTTATATTGAAACTCATCTGTTCAAATCTAATTGATACATTATTATGTTCATCAACTGTTGATGTTTCTGACAGAGTGATTTGCTCTGAAACATAGTCTTTTCCATTCTTCTGTAGCCACCCTTAAGTACCACTCTTTCATCTGTGTTGACTCTTTCATTTGTGTATCCACCAACACATTTTCTGTTGACTTTGCCATGGTCTCTCCAGTGTCCATTTTTTATGGTACTTACTGTTGATGCACTCAAAGCTGTCTTATTTTTTTTGAAGCATAATTCATGCCCACAGTACTCTGTCATCAACCTTTAGCATACAGCCTTTTAAATGCCAGGTTTCTGCTGCAGCTGAAGCACAATTCAACTTAAATTCCCACTTCAGGACAATGTTTTCTTTTCCAGATGAAAAGGATGTTGTACATATAATGGGACAGCGTTGTCCCAGTCATCCATTCAAGGTTAATTTTATGAAATTTCATGTAGTCTTTCTATTTTTTGACTGTTGTTAATATCCCATTTTCAGATTTTTTACTTGTTTGTCAGTACTATCTAGAAACTCAATCTGTACTGCTCATAATCTGTTTGCATTTGCAAGAATATACCAGTGCATACTTTTTGTCTTTGAAACATGTTTTACTATGGCATGTTGAGTACGTATAGTTACACTGATTGTGTGTGTAGCCGTCATATACATTGTAGACAAAGTTTGAATGCTGTTTGATATTCTTTGCTCTAGACGACAGTGGAGTATCAAAATTATTTCTTCTCATTATTATGACAGTTTGTGTCTGTTTTAACAACCAAGTGGTCGTATAAGTTTTACAGTTTTATTGTATGTAGATGTCTTATAAATGGAATGTGGAATAGAAAAATTGGATGAAACAGTGGTGTGTCATATGACAATAGTTGTCATTCTGTGTCTGAAAATTAACATCAGCAGCACATGAAGGCAACACAGACTGCCTGAACCATGTTGAAGGTACCCATTATTTACCATGTACTAAATGTTTCAGTTAGATAAAAATTATATCATCATAGCACAACATATAAACTTCTTTATTATGTTTAAATATGTACGTTTTGGTGTTGTGGATCATCATGAGGGAACTCCAATCAAATCTGTGAAAACTGTTTTTTTTTCACTGAAATTATTCATAGCCTTGTTTCTTAATTATTAACCTGTTTATAATACCAGATGTCCATCCTACAAATAAGAAAGGTTGCCTCATTACTTTTACAGTAATGACATCAAGGTTTTTGGGCAGTGGCTGAGAATTTCTTTATTGGTGTTATTTTAATATTTGTTGACATAGAAATAATTCTTATTCAAAACCTTTAAGAGCATTTAAAGTGTGCTATATTTGTGACTTCTTGTGCACTTAATCATGGAACTCAGTAATTTTTATTATACAAGAAGAATATTAGTATGGTTTTTGCATTTCTGCAATGGGTTTGTGTTCACAACAGACAAAGGGATATTTCTGACATCTTATCATGTTACATTTCTCAGACATATATGCACTTGTAACACTGCCCAGTTTACGTTTTTGGAACCAGAGAGCATATCTGCAACTGGATTTGTTCAGTCTGTTATATTTTATTTACAACTGAAGTTACACCAACCATTTCACACTTCAATTTTTGTACAACGTTTCAGAATCCAGTATTGAACAATGATTGTATTTTATCAGAAATTTGATAACATTAATGAAATTATTTTAAAAGCAGGTTGGAAGGGTTGCAAATAGTCCACTGTTAATAGGAAGTTCATGCAAAGGGTCAATTATTGTTGAGTTGGTCAAATGTGGTTGAGGACTTGCCACAGCTAGATTGTCATATGGTACTTGTACAGTAGTGATGGGAAGGCCATGAGTCAGACTCTTACTTATTTGACAATGATTTGTATGCTCCACAGTTGAACATAATTGATGAATTTACACGTGGCTAGAGATGTTACCTGAGAGATAAATTATATCTAACTGCTGTGTCTCTTAGTGCTTAAAAAATTGGGGCCATCAAATTTTTTTTAATAATTTCTGGTTGAACTGAGTTATGAATAATTTTACTGTTTTCAGTCTGTAAGTTTCAAAGTGTTTAACCACTGCCTGCTAGATGATGATGATGTGGTCTTGTTTCTTGTTACTTCATGCAATTCAGTGAGCTGGAAGTCCAACTAATCATTCTACAGTTACATTTCAGCATAGCAAAACATTGTTATCACAAAGAAGTTCATGTTGGAGGTATCCATATGCGTGATACTATGACCAAAGTCTGTGAAAATATTGTACACAACCTTCCTTGTAACTGAATTCTCTCTCCCTCTGACCTCCTGTACTGAAACTAAATTTAACCTTTACTTAGTTGATATTCTTGCAACTGTCTTCAATGACTCTGTGCCTTCCAGTAAAAGTGATAAAGTATGGTATTTTCGTAATGTTGTATTCTTACCACCATCTTTGTCACAGTAATTTTCAGTGTGTATGGTGGCTTGAAAGTTTGTTTGGGCTACTAGGATTCTGCAGTGTACTTAAATTGTAAATGAGGATGGTGATTATGATGATTTGTTATTGTTGTCATCAAAACAACACCACCACCAACAACAACAATAACAACAGCAGCAGCAAATGTGCATGATTCAAATCTTACGAGTATTTGACAATATGAACTATGTTGATACTTTTCAACCCAGAGTGTGTTTTATGTTTTATTACCCATTTCAGATGTAATGAAGTCAAGCAGAAATATTGGAAATTATAATTATAACTGTATCACCTTCTCACAGCCAGTGGTGTAAACAATAAGAATAATCGTTTCAGTGGATACTTCTTGAGTACTCCTATGTAATTTTTTCCCTCCTGAACAGACTGTTGGGTATAATGCAGAATGAACTGAATATGTTTGAAATTCATTCTTCTTTGCACATTTTGTTTGAAATTCATTCTTCTGTGCACATTTTGTTATGCATTCCATCATTTTGTTATCTCCCTAATTGAAGAGATATTCACTAAGAAATAGTTTAAAAGAGAATTATGGAATATGCAGATCTGGAGGGCACAGAGCTCTGGGGTGTCAGTTTAACTTCACTTACTGATTTGTATCTTGCATAATTTTTTCAGATTGGTAATGCTATAAGACAACAAGGAAAGAGGTATATTTGGAATGTGTACTGAAGCCATTATTCTATTTTTATTCATTCTAATGATCTCTTTCCACCACTTTTCATCCAATTGGTGTTATGAGTTTTAGAAACAAAAAATATGACTTTACATTTTACCAGTTGTTTGTGTGTCTAATCCATTTTGGGTCAGAAAGTATGTTTTCCTTCCATATTTCCCTTTGGACCTCTAAGGCAAAAGAAAAGCATTTTCCAATCCTAGTATGTTTTATTTCGAAACAACAAACTTTGTCCACGATACGGGTTACTTGCTTGTGGTTATGTTGGAGACATCTGCAAAATAATTAACTCGATAATTTCCTGTATTGTAGACATCGCTTGGAACTCATGCGTCATATTTACAACGAAGATCTTAGCCCCGAGACACCGGAGGCGAAGGATGACTTTTTCCAATGTCTTTCTGTGTGTGCTAATCAGAAGTTCTCGCTTGCAAATCTTTTGCCTTCGAGGTTGGTGCTCACTAGCAAAATGTGCGTATATCTGTGAGCTCATTTCAGTAATGTGATGTGACTTCGTGGCATGGCATTCTGTTTGTTTACCTTCTTGGCACTCTTCTCCGCTTCTCTCTCATCCAGTGCGTTGTCTCTTTCCCTAAGCTATGCTTACACTTATGGACCGGTCGTGTTCTTTGTGTGCTTTGGTATTTTCATTGCTCAGAGTGAAGTATGCCAGAATGTCCTCTGTGTCACTGGAATTTTTTAAATTTAAAGTAGGGTTTCAGAGTAGGGACATTGGACAGTATACATTTAAACCTGCACGCAACAAAATTCATGATATTCAATTGTATTTGTTCTGTGTTTCTGTGCGTTATTTATAGCCTGCTAAAAGTGTTGTTTTGTGTTGCTTACATCCATTTTTGTAACTGAAGAATAAAATCCAACTAGATGCCACTTATTACTTTATTATGCTTATGTTATGCTCAACATGTTTCGGGCACCATTATGCCCATCATCAGGAGCTCACGACAATAGCATTGGTTACCACATAGGCCGTCTGGTTCTTGAGTTGCTGCTGGTTGGGAGTTAAGTGCAGGCAGTATGGATGAGTGTCCGGATGGAAGGCTGTAACACGACACAGCCTTCGGTCTGGACACTCATCCATCCTGCCTGCACTTAACTCCCAACCAGAAGCAACTCGAGAACCATACGGCCTATGTGGTCACCAACGCTGTCATCATGAGCTCCTGATGATGGGCATAATGGTGCCCAAAACATGTTGAGCATAACATAAGCATAATAAAGTAATAAGTGGAATCTAGTTGGATTTTATTCTTCAGTTATCAAGATGATGCATGGTCCAATACACATCAAAAATCCATTTTTGTGTTTTTATTTGAGGAAGATAAGACATATAAGCACCATATCATGAAGACATATAAGGGGCATGAGTCCTCAAGAATTCTCAGCTACAGTATTCAGTGGCAGTATGGTGGCAAGCGTTTTGTTCCAGCTGCTTCACCCATAAGGAAAGGGCTCTTATTTTGCATTATCCATATTGGCCCATAAGTCAGTTGGACGTTGTGTACCTTTACATTCTCTAATGGTGTTTCAAGTGCATCATTATTGGCTGTGTTATGTGAAGGCCATTTTGTTGTGGAGAGGTTTTTAATAATGATTTCTTTTCTATATCTATGAATCTTCTTCATACCTTCATTCCTATTTTGGTTTAAAAGAGACCTGTCCTAAGAGTTGTTAATTCCCTGACTGACTGAAACCAAATTTCAGGTGTACACAGATTTTCCAAAAATTAAGGAGTCAGCCCAAATTTTTAGGCACCAGAAGGATGACATGAAGCAAATTTGATACTGAGAAATCACAGATTTTAGGTGCTACCATATAACATTTAGTTGCCTGAACAACCTGGCACCTGGGATGTGTGCATCTCTGCCAGATATGATAGGTACAACGCAATGAAAAAAAGTGACTAAAAATGAAACCTGCATGAAGGTCCAAACAAGAATGATGTATTTAGTCCTCAGACCCTGGTAAATTCCTTCTCCTTAAGCCTGCTATCCATTGTTCATACACAGGTGGCATGTACTGTGTTCTTGATGAGACCAGGAGGTAAACATGCACGCCCACATAATCCAAATTTGGTTTGGCCACATTTCTTTTTATTTCACTTATTGATACTGAACATCATGTTCCTTTCCTGTATATGAAATTGTTGATTACTACACCCACGTATTTGAATGTCTGTGGTTTGAATTTCTGCCATAATGTTGTCTTTGCTAACTGAAATACTTTTCCTCAGTCCCTACAATGTAGCCTGCTGTCTCTTCCTGTAACATCTCTCTCAGTCCACTGGTCACAGCTGTCCTTACATTTTGTTTGTCAGTAGATATATTTTCATTAGATTCAAGTAATTCACTTACTCTGTCGCTTGACTTACAGGTATCCTTAAATTCATTACTGTTTGTTTCAGTCACATGCAGTTATTGTTTTAAAAATTTTCTCACATGTTTGTGCTCAATACATACATGTTTCAGTATGTTTGTACCATCCTCAAGTGAAGTGTCAGTCGCCATATCACCAGTTATTTTAAATGCAGTGTGTTGTAGTCACCAGTAAAATTAGGGTTACAGTGAACTTAAGATATTGACGTAAGACGTATTTACTCCATTCATTTAAAAATTGTTTTAAATAGTTCTGCTCTGATATGATTCTTTTATTCTGTTATTTAATTTTTATCTCCTTTGTCATTTTATGTAAGTTAGATTCACACTGTAACTGTCCGCACGTACCTTACAGGCAGAAAGGTTAGTGTAGCATTAACATTTTTTATTATATTCAGAGATGCATATTTCAAATCTTTGTCAGATTGCTGGCTATACTGAGTGAAGTTATGCTTTTTTCTCCCCAGTGTTTACAGTCTAATTCTAGGACACTGCCTTCAATGAGTGCCATGTCTGCCTTCTTTCAACTCCCTATATATACTCACCTTGATGAACATCATGCCTGCACAATCATTGTTATTTAACTCCTGCAATTGGAGCAGTGTCATTAAATGACCCAAGAATCATTTATTCAGGCATAATTTTGTCATGTAAAAAGGATTTTCTATGTTAGGGTGCTAGGAAATGCTTAGACTGCTGGTATAGCAGTAAATTATTTGGCATTGGTAGGCATAGTTGCAGTGAGATGACAGGTAATGCAGACCTGCTCTGAGCACTGTGTGACTACTAGCAAGTTGTTTGCTCACAAACTGTGTTCTTCAATTCTGTCTAGGATCTCCATGAAGAAGATGTTATCTGGAATACCTACAGTTTATGGTCCACTCTTTGTTTTAAGAGTATTTCAAATCTCTGTTATGTGTAAAAATATTGCACTTCTTTAGTAAGGCTTTTTATTGACACAGTATGTTTTTGTACTTGTATAATATTATTTGTTGTTTACATTAATTTTTTACCTTTTTCTAGTATTATACATTTTAGATGCTGCCATTCCTTTGTTTCCATATGTCTTAGGTGGCAGAAGATTCAGTAATGCATGATTTTATGTACTGCCATTTGACCAGCAGCAGTGATTTAATTCTGCAATTGATGTCTCAGTTTGTATTATGTGTGAGATTGTGTTTGTATCTGACACTGCTGTCAATAACAATTTCCCAGTGACAGAGTTCTGAAATCTTAATTACTATTGTGATGAGAGTATTTTATTTAATCTTTTCTGATGCCTATCTAGATTATAATAAAATGAAATGCTCCATGTCTTGAAAATTATGAGCTTCTGTTGTGTGATGCCATGTAATTTGGTAGATAGATACCAACTTGTGGAGGAACCTGTTTACCAAAGTACATGCCCCCACATTCCAGCGGGATCTTTGTCTTAATCACTGTGAAACTTCAAATCGCACTTGTAATGTAGCATTTCTACCATTTCTACAATTATAAAATTAAAAACCACTTACATACATTGTTGTTGGGACATATTTGGGGCATGTGGCATGTCTCCACAAAATTTGTTCCATGACATCACGGATGAAGAAAAGAAGAACAGGTTGCATCTTTGTGCAGACCTTTTGCAGTATGCTGAAGCATATGAGAACTTAATTAGATCAGTTCTAATGGTCAGTGAGACATGAGTCAATGGGTACAATGTCAAACTGAAACAACAGTCTTCACAGTGGAAATCAAAAGACTGAAAAAAGCATGACAGATCAGCCCAAATTTACTCTCTTTGACTGTTAAGTTTTGGTGCATTATGAGTTCTTAGAGGTTAAATGTGACTCAAGATTTCTACCTGACTTGTTTGTGGTGTCTACAAGAAACAGTGAGCAAGAAATGAGTAGAACCTCTGTGGGAACACAGCCAGCTTCTTCAACATGACAATGCTCTTGTGCACACATGCTATCTATCCAAACGTTTCTACCAGAAAACAAAATTTTATTGTTTTTTAAATAATCCATGACTGTACAGTGACTAATAACATATGGTAATGACATTCCAGTGCTTCCACAGCCCCACTACAACAACTCTGATCTCTGTACAGCAGAGGTTTTCCTCTTCCTGAAAATGAAAGTTAATTTAAAAGGACATCAGTTTGAATCAGTAGATGAAATTCAGAAATCATAGAACAACTAACCCAGATTTCTGTTTTCAAACACCAACTTGTTGCACTATTTATTTACAGATAAAACACACGCTAAAATATGTACATTTAGTCCATTAAATTCTTACTAAAACACTCCTACATGTTTCAATCCTTTCAGATCATCCTCAGGGAGTAAGCAGTACCTTTATATGAAGTTACTGAGTCTTTCTATTGAAGTTTTGTATGAGGGCAGCATGCATGTGGCTGTGTAGGTTATGTTGTGTACGGTTTGACTGAACGTTGCCTGTTCCTTGTCGTTATGTATGTAGACTACATACATAACGACAAGGAACAGGCAACGTTCAATCAAACCGTACACAACATAACCTACACAGCCACATGCATGCCGCCCTCATACAAAAACTTCAATAGAAAGACTCAGTAACTTCATATAAAGGTACTGCTTACTCCCTGAGGATGATCTGAAAGGATTGAAACATGTAGGAGTGTTTTAGTAAGAATTTAATGGACTAAACGTACGTATTTTAGCATGTGTTTTATCTGTAAATAAATAGTGCAACAAGTTGGTGTTTGAAAACAGTGATATCTTTGCACGGTCACAAAAATGAAAAATAACCCAGATTTCTTTGAATTTTTTTGTGGAATGCTGAGAAAAATGGAAGTGTCAGTGGAATTGTAACGAATGCCACTGAAGAGCAAAATCCATCACCAGCACAGACTGGAATTTAGTTTGGCCTGCCAGGTACCAGAGTTGCCTGAGGAGTTAAACTCCTCAGGACCAGAAGACAAAGTTGTGTGAACAGTACTGATCAGTGCTGAATTAGACACAGTCCTGTAGTAGACACGGTTCAAGGTGGACATGTGGTGTATAACACTTGCAAATAAATTTAAATACATTTTATATCAACTTTGTTGTGACGTTTGTTCATTTTTCTGAAACCCACAGAATTGTTGTATTAATGCAGGAAGGAACTTACAAGCGGGATAATGTTTAATGAAATATATCTTGTACATATGGTGTTTTATTTAATCAGTTTTTTTAACTTTTTGAACAGACCTCATTAACAAAATAGAAGAAAATGTAATTGATGTTGCAAAGATGTGTTTTTATCTTTTTAAGTGTGTATCAAGGCCAGTGGGGTAGGAAAAATAGGAAATAACATTTAAAGAATATGTGTTCCTAATTTGAGTATCCCTTGCCATACTTTTCTACTGTGTAAGTCCAGAAACTTAATGTGTATAAAGTAGTGTTAAAGGTTGCATATGTTTGTATCTTGTTCTCTGTATGCTGGACATGATATTCTGATCTCATATTAATCCACTGTAACTGTGAGCTAGTAGATCAGCAGGAATCAAATGGGAACTGAAGTTTGAAGATCTGTCAAAGAAATATTTTTTTAAACCCAATTCAACATAAAAAGAAATTCCTGTCAGATGGCTAATCTTTACTAGGGGTATGAGGTATTTTACTTATGCATGCTGAGGAGGTTTAGTAAAACAGCATGATTAACCTTTGGAACAAACTGTAAAAACATTCAAAATCCTAGGCAAAATAATAAAAACTCATGTCCCTATCCATGGAGGTAATATTGGTCTTATGGATAGGACAGTTGGTAAATAAGTTGTATAACCATTTTGTGTTATAAATTTTAATGAAGTTTTGGATATGTTCGTACTTACAAGCCATGATGACTGAATCAGTAAAGTGACTGGCTCTGGTTTGCAAGGGACTTTCACATTTTTGACTTCATCACCTCTTTCAGAATGGCTCTACAGGTCACTGAGACTTATTTACATTCTGTGTATTTCTTTTGTTTAGTACATGATGTCTGACGCATGTTCCTGGAATGAAGTGCATGATACAGGTTTTGCGTATGAATGGATGAAAGTTAGGTAACTGATAACAGAAGGCCTTATCAAAGCTATGGCCAATAAATTATTATTTAACTTTGTAGCTACAGTGATGTCACCTAGCCGAGTGTTTCTCACATACAAGTATACACTTGAAACTTGATGGGGATTTGTAATAACATATATGTACAAAAGAAATGTACTTAAAAATTGTCAAGTGTGAATTGTTAAATGAAATGTATATAGATTTGTTCTTATTGAATCTGAATTTGTGTGGTTTGCTAGGTGGGTACCACAGTTTCTGAGGAAAGAGTTGCCTTCATCTTCAGGATCGAAGGGCTTCTGCCCTGAAGTTGTAGAAAGCAGGTTCCTGTGAAGCAGTGGTAGCCATCTACAAAGCTGCATGATGTAACATCCCAGAAGACCATAACATATATACACACTGGTGTCAGAACCTAAGATACATTGCTCTGTATTTGCATTTTGATAGCAGTGCCTGGGTTTCATGCTTGAGCAGATCTGTGCAACACAGGGCAAGACATATTTATTTATAGTCAAGGTCATAAAGTGCATGCTGTAAACCAAGAACACAATGTTTCAATTGTGGGTTACTGGGTTGTGACACCATGTAGACAGGAACTTAGTTATGGATGTTTCGAAGGAACTTGCTTTGTCCACCTTCAGGGTAGACGTGACCTAAGATAAACCTGGCATGTTCCTCCAAAACTTTAGTAACCATGTACTAGGATTGTGCGGTGTCACAAAACAGAAGACAGTAGTCTAAATCTTCATCATCACTGAATTCTCAAATCTCTTTAAACCGTAGATTTGTATAAAATGATAAGTTTATTGCAACATCGGTAATAAAAATACCTGCTGACTCTTTAAATTGATGACATGAGAGAGTAGAGGATGTCCTATAAACAGTGTATTATACAGTGGTTTTTTTGAACTTCCCATGCTTGTACCTTTAATATTGAAAGTACTGTGTTTGTACTTGCAGGCAGCGACTGGAGCTAATGAGAGAGATGTATCACAATGAAGCAGAGTTATCTCCAACATCACCAGACTACAACATTGAGTCTTTAACAGGAGGGGACCCATTCTATGACCGCTTTCCCTGGTTCAGGATGGTTGGCAGGTAATCACTGCTGTTACATGTGCTACTGCTGCTCCTCCTGATGATGATGATTGTGATTATGATGATGTCATTATCAGCTGCAACAGTAGAATCATGGACTTTTTATCTTTAGGCTTTCTTTACAAACTAGACAGAAAATGTAAGGAAAGGAAATGTATTTGCTCCTTCGTCTCCTCCTATTTTGTCAGTAAAATGTTTATACCACAAGATTTATATGTTTAGGCTTCACCACACTTGTGTAATAAAATATGGTAATTATTGTTAGTTTTATTGCATCATCATCTTCCCCACATTTATGTAATAAAGTACTGTAAATGTTGTTGTATTTTGTTCTAGAGCTTTTGTGTATCTCAGCAATTTGATGTATCCAGTCCCACTCATCCATAAAGTTGCTATTGTTAATGAGAAGGGAGATGTGAAAGGATACCTTAAAGTTGCAGTTCAGGCTATCATTGGTAAGTAACACACCAGACTTGGTTGAAATCCATTACAAGTGAGGAATCATATTTTGATTATGGTCTTCATGTTTATGACATAGCTAGTAAAGGCATTCCCCAACTTGCAGAACTTTAAATTGTGCAGTTTCAGACAAATGTAATTCGTAATTGATTTATATTTTAAACATTTTAACAATTGTAAGTGCTAATATTGTATTTAATCTCTACAAAAGTACATCTTCGACAGAATCTACTGTATACAACCTCCCTGATGATGGCCTTGTAGAGGTCAAAACATGTAGGAGGGACATCATAAATGACAAATGATGGTTTATTATTGAGTCTGTAGTTTGTTGAGTTAAATACCGTATATGAACAGTGGCAGTTTCTGCCATTTTTCTGATGTCAAGGATGTGTAAGCAGTATTGCATGCTGTTCTAAGTTTTTGTGAATAATTTGGGTACTTTCTCAAGAATAAAAAAAAATATTAAAGACTGTGGTCTTGTGTGGAGTGAGGCTGTCTAGTTTGGTAGAGAGCAATCAAAGTTTTGGATAAACCTATCTACCTAACTACACAGAATAACATAACTTCCAGAAGAGTATTGCTTTCATATTTACCCATGAGAATGTCATGTCACACAAAAAATGTCAGTATAAGGGTAATAGAGCCAACTCTCAAAATGCCACATACTCGTAATATATCTCAGACAGTGATTAACATCAAATTATAATTGGGTGTGCCTATATCAGCAAGCACAATGTTTAGTGGCCTGCTGATTACATAATTCGAACTCTGAATTGCACTGTACTGTTCCAGAAGAGGAGAACAGTGAGTACTTGAGTGGCGTACGGCAGTCAGCTCGTATTTCATTCAATGATGAACTTTTCGTTGGACAGCAGCGTCCATCCAAACGCAGCACACAATTGGCTCAGACATTAGAAAAGAACCAACAACACATAGATGAAAGAGTGGTAGAGGGACAGGGAAACATTCAGGATCCTTGCAAAGATCCACAGGACATTGCAGATAAAATGGAAGTGCATGACAGTGGCAAGGATACCTGCAAAGTTGAAGGTTAGCAGCATGGATCAGTACTGTCTAAAAATTGCAGTTTTTTTTTTTTATGAAGTTCGTCACAGTCATTTCAGTCTGTGTCTCCACTTCAAGTTTTATGATAATTGCATGACATTTGCATTATGGTGTTCTGGATTACAGCACCATGTAGTGATTGCAGGTATTTAACAGCATGTTGGAAAATGTAGTTGCCATTTTTTTTCCCCTGAAGATGAAAATTCATAATCTGCATACTATCATAATCCAGAAAACTATGCTCTTAAGTTTTACTTCTCTAAAACTCCCAAATTTTATCACCTAACCATATCACTGCCAACATTATTATATTCATAATATTATTACGTCAACCTCCTCTCATAGCTGTGCAGTGTAGTATGATTTCAGTAATTGTATTGAATAACTGTGGTTTGCAATGCTTCATTTTGGCTGATATATGAAAGTATGTGCACACATTAATTTGTTATCATTGTCAGATATGAGTGCAAGGAAGGAGCTGAGGTAAAACTTTCACTTGATTTGTCCTGGAAATATTTATTACAGACATCTGGTAATATGTCTTCACATTGCATCATGTGGAATATTAATGAGGTGAAACACTGCATTTGAAACCAACATTTCCCATTCACTAGAAAGGCACTTAGACTCAATGTTATTGGAAAGGACATAGAGATATGATGGGCTGGAAAGTTTTGCCTCCTCTTTCATAATTTTTATTAGAGTAAAGAAAACTGAATAAAACCAAATCCATCCAGTCATGTGATATCTCCCCTCCACCATATGTAATCTTGAACCCACAGCTATCCATTACTCTGGTTCCCTGCCAGTTGAAATGGAAGGCTGTGAGGACATGCACCGTTAGTGAGTTCTTTACTGTGGAAAAAAATTCCTTCCATCAACATTCGTTGCCATATGCAGGCAGTATGTGGGGATAAATGTGTTGATGTAAGCACAGTTAGATGTTGGGTATGGCAGTTTAAGCAAGAAGAATTGGGGGAAGCAAGTTTGTTCAACAGTGCAATGTTGGGGAGGCCAGTGACTGCAACAGACAAGAAAATTATCAAATCAAATAGAAGGACATTGCTCTTATGTTGGGAATCTCTAAAGAAAGAGTGGACCACATTATCAGCCTTTTTGGATTCTGAAATTTTGTGCCAGCTGGGTACTATGAAAAGTGACTGATGAGATGAATGATGTAAGAGTCAGAGTTTCAAGGGAACTTCTTGGTCATTTTGAAGAGAAAGATGAGGGATTTATGTGGCGGATAGTGACAGGTGATGAAGCTTGGGCCCATCACTGTGATCCTGAGAACAGAAGACAATCTATGGAATACTGCCATAAACAATCACCAGAACCACAGAAATTCAAAACAAAAGCCTCTCGTGGGAAAGTCATATTGACTGTATTATGTAAGTCTGAAGGTGTTGCATTCACCAACTGCCTGTAAAAAGGTGCTACAGTGAACTCAGAACACTGTATTGAAACACCAAAAAATCTCAAAAAACACATCATGAGGAAGGGGCAGAAATTGATGATACCTTGCCTCAACAAGATAATGCCAGGCCTCACAAAAGTACTGCTACAACTGTTGCTACTGCATGTTTAGGGTTTACAGTAATATCATATCCAGCCTACAGCCTGGATCTTGCTCCTAGTGATTTTCACTTGCTCCCCAAACTGAAGGAAATCATGGGGGTCAAAACTTCAGTTCTGATGAAGAAGTCGAGGCTGCAGTATGCCAGCGGTTTTGGGAGACAGGAAAAGACTGTTTTAAGGACAGAATTAAAAACTTGGTGAAAGTTGGCAGAAGTGTGTTGAAGTTGGAGGAGATTATGCGGAAAGGTGATTATGCACAGTTGTCAATAAAGGTTAAACATATATTTATTTTTTTGTTGCACTTAAATGTTTCCTTGTCTTCATTTTTTATTTAGCTGAAGGAAAAACTTTTCAGCCCACCTTAATGGAAATTTGAGATATATTGCATGGTTACATATTTGTGTATTGTATGTATTTGAACATCATGTTATATTATCTATAATCCCTATATGTTTCAGTAACACGCAACTATGTAGTACGTGAATATTAGTTTCATACTATGAGTCCACTACATGTACTGGTATGCAGTACTGTCATCATGCAAATACCATATTGCAAACTAGTTTAGGTGAAGTGCATAATCTGTTCTTGAAACAGATAATAGATATTATTAGAACAAAAGTCACCAAATGTGAAGCAATAAAATGTCTGTGTAACGGCATTATGTGTGAAGTGATAAGTAAGACATTGAATGGTTCCACACAGTGACATTTTACGATCTGTGTTGTATTAATATATTTGTATCAGTTTCAAGGACAGATGGTGCATTGCTCCTGTGATAACTTTAAGAAGATTTTTACCCAGTGATGGTATGACGTACCAAAACATGTAGTATTATTAATGCATTATATGGTTTTGTTTGATTGAGACATTTGCATTCATTAAACTTATCAGCATGTTATACCCACCCATCCATAATAGACACTCGATGTTTGACAGAAATTGATGGTGATGCAGATAGTGGTCGAGGTGACAGTTCTGTTGCATCGGACACAAAGGAGGAAGATTTACCAGAACATCTGCAGTTGGGAAATGAGTTCACCTTTCGTGTCACAGTTCTGCAAGCTGTTGGCATATCGACTGAGTATGCAGACATCTTCTGCCAGTTCAAGTAAGGAGAGATGTATGTCTGTGATGTATATGATTTCATAATAAGGATGTGTAGTAATGGAATTTAAAATATTTATATTTACACAGGGACGTTTCATATAAAACTGTATGCGAGTATTTGTCTAGTCATAAGTTAAACACATTGCATACCTGGTTATTTGTAATAGATTTTGTTCTTGCTTCTGTGTTGCATCCTTCAAATGGTAACAATTAGCAAACATAGACTGATTTATGTGGACATACTTCTAACATGTTATTGACATGCATAAATATGATATAGAGGTAGACATTTCTTATCAAACAGTATACTGTTTGAAATTAAATGCACGTGCAGCACAGTATGTCCGAGCATTGATCAAAGTCCCGTTGCTGCTGTTATAAAAGACTATGTTTTTTATTTTTTATTACCAGTATGTTGGTACATCTTTGTATATGACTGCTGGTCACTGTTGCTTTGTTGCCCTTTGTAGATACAGGCTTTGTGAATTTTACACCCATTCAAGGAGTCCTGCCAAGACCATCAAACAGAGGCCCTGAGCCACATTGGCCATTTACAGTGTGGATACATGTCACAGTCTATGCATGATTTCAGGCTTCCACCACAAAGTAGATGAGAACTGCACTGTTCTGGGTTATTATGCAGTGAATAGTGGTAATTTCTTACTGATGTTTTGTGCTGAAACATTGATAAGGAATTACCACTACTTCCTGTGTAATAACCCAGAATAGTGCAGTTCTCATGTCAGAGTCTAGTTTCCCTAGTGAAGACCATGTGAACTTGAAGTCTCAGTATCACCAGCACTGTTTGTCCAACTTGCTTTTGAGTCAGATCAATCTAGTGCATGCTACTGAAACCTTCCACATTAGAGACATTTAATGTTATCACCTTACCTTTGCTTTCAAAATGGTTACTTTCCAAGTTAGTTTTTCAATGGAGATTTCCTGTCTGTTACTAGTTTCTTCCATTGTAGGGACATACCCAGCTCACTTTAATCTACCCAAACAGCATTAGAAGAGTATAAATCATTAGGTAATTTATTTCATAGAGTATTTTTCTATAAAATCCCTATGTGTGGGTTACTTAGTGCATTTGTTGTATGTTATAATGCTAATATGTAGCAAAGTAATTAATTCTCTTGAAATTAAGTAAGAAACTTGAAATTAGGATTACAAGCACAAGTATTAGTCATAGTGGTGGTAGTAGTAGTAGTAGTAGTAGAAGAAGACGTAGGAAGGTGTCATGCATGATTGTTGCATACTTGTTACAGCTTTCTTCATCGGCACGATGAAGCATTTTCTACTGAACCAGTAAAGAACACTGGAAAAGGACCACCACTAGGTTTCTACCATGTCCAGAATGTAAGTCTGGTTCATCACGCTTACCTCTTTTTTCCTTTGGTTTCTGCATCATACTTGAATTTACTTCTGTGCTAAATCAGTCCCAGAAAATGTAAAAAATAAATTATCAGCACTCATTTAAAAAGTTTAAGTGTATTTTAAAACTTATCCAGTTATTTTGACAAGTAAGGCGTTTCAGTTTTTTTAATTCCTACCCATGTCTGATGTATGTGTTTTGCTTAAGTTAGAGGCAAAACTTATAGATGTGCACTGACTGAACTTTGTCTGCCTGTGTTGAACTTTGATGGAACTTGATTTCATCTGCCATAACTAAGTAACTAACTGGAGCAGACTACTTCCTGAGAAACCAACAGGTCCTCAGCTAGTCAAAAAATTCTCTGCATTTTGTGGAAACTGAGAGTTCATTACCACTTTCACAAGAGTCTGCCAACTGTCCCCTTCGTGAGCCTGATTAATGCAAACCATGCCCCCTGTTCCACTTCTTGAAGATCCATTTTAATATTATCCTCCAATCAATGACTTTGTCTTCCAAGTGGTCTCTTTCCCTCAGGTCTCCCCACCAAATCCTTGTATGCATATCTCATGTCTCCTGTGCATGCCACGTGCTCTGTCTGTCTCATTTTTCTCGATTTGAACACCTGAATAATATTTATTGAAGAGTACAAATGAAATAGACCTAATTTCATCTACCACTTTACATGAAATACCAAATAGGATGCTGACAATAATTATTATTTTGTAACTGATTAAAAAGATATCTGATTTTGAGACTTGCTAATAAAACCTTAACTTAAGAATTGTGTTCCATAGTGAGGGGTCTGACTTAACTTAATGAACAGCATTTGTTTTAAGAACATTTTATTTAATATTTGCTGTTTTAAGCATGTCCCCAACAGCTAGTCACATTTCAACATAGCATACTCTTTCAACAAATATAATGGTTTGTTTCTTTGACAGATTTTCTGTGCTCAGTTTTCAGTGTGTGATGGTATATTAGAACACGTGCTGTAAAACTTTTTTAATGCTTTGAAGGATGAAGCTACTGTTCTCCTTTTTAACATTACTTTTCCCTTCTTTCTCTTCATTGTAGTGAGGTAACTTTTTATCTGTTATGGTGCGTAACTTGGCTTTCAGTAGTCCCACCAGTGACTGCGTTGGTCAAGAAATAAATTAACTACAAGATTTAGAATCTCACAAGGCATAGGAAACAGCCTGCTAATCTTCAGTTGACTGTTGCAAAATCAATAGAAACTGAAAGTTTGTTGTGTATTAAATGCCAACTCTTTTACTAAGTATGCAATGAATTGCAGATAACGGTGACAGTAACGAAATCATTTCTGGAGTACTTGAAGACACAGCCAGTTGTGTTTGAAGTGTTTGGCCACTACCAGCAACATCCACTACATAAAGATGCCAAGCAAGAGCAGTAGTGAGTATTGTTTTCTTGAATGTTGCTTGAGGAGAAAACTCTTATTCCCATCTAATTGGCAACATATCAACAAAAACACTTTTTAGTTGCATGCACCCCCAAATCTTCAACATGTATGTCTTCCCACATTAAACAATTTAGCTTTGTCTAAATATAGCTTTGCTCAGAAACATGTCTAGAAGTTTTGATTTTGAGTCAACATAGTCCAGTAAATAACACTGCCAGCTCTAGTTTCATTAAGGTAGATATCACCTGTAAGTTAGTACTGTACTTGACAAGCTTTAGGTTTCTGTGACTGTGCATTGTGAGCAAATTGTGGAGTGAGAGAGAAAACCAACAAGATGCAACAGTTAGATGTTTATTTTTAACAATTTCTCAACATGTTTCGGGCATCATTATGCCCATCTTCAGGAGAACAAG
>Ga0123354_10002761_pt1 | contig 23581 bp, 24 predicted proteins | sample TergutLab28metaG_2_FD_97872 | JGI IMG/M metagenome (GOLD analysis project Ga0123354, IMG submission 97872) | Labiotermes labralis P4 segment gut microbial communities from Petit-Saut dam, French Guiana - Lab288 P4 | ecosystem: Host-associated > Arthropoda: Insects > Digestive system > Gut ... | reverse complement strand
TGGGCCCTTTGCCCCCCCCCCCCCCCAAAAAAAAATAAATAAAAGTTATAATTTTTGGGTTTTATTTGTAGAATTATTCCTGCTTGAGGATTTTATCATCGAAATTGATCATGACATGGATCCCAACCCCCATATCCTTGATTAACTACTGAAGAGGTCCTTGAATTTTTATGTGGAGAAGAATTCTTGTATTAGTAATGTGATTTCCTTCTAATTAGATTGACTGCTCCTAAACTTGCAACATTCATGGAATTTGTCTCATCAGAAATGGATCAAAACAGGCAAGTGGTATATTTTTCTTGGATTGTATTTTGAATGGGTTTCTGAGTGATCCAGTGGGAGTGGTCCATAGCTGTGATAGTGTACGAGTGTTTATTAGAAGGTAACTGTATGTACATTATATAATTTATGGATGGCCATTTTATGGTTAAAGTAAGTGATAATTTAATGAAGAGTAATTATATTCACGCTTGTATTTTGGTGATTTATCTCTTATGCAAATAAAAGTACTGTATATAAAGACAGTCTTCAGATGATTCATGTAATATGATTTCATTGATCTACAAAACTAGCAAATTGTGTGCTGTTGTGTAGAAATAAAAATGGGTAAATTGTAGAGCTGCAAGAAACTTACCCAATACAAATCTTAACTTGAATGATCTGACACTGTAATAATTGTTTTTGATAGAGCTACATCTGTAAGTCTCATTTCATCCAGACTGACCCATTGTCCAGTAACAAGCAAGTTCCTTCAATGCTGTGAGTTTTTCCAGCTGCTTTAGTTGTTGAATAAGTTGCTTAATTTTACTTGTAGCATGCTTGTGTTCTTAATTCGACACAATGAAAGAAATCAGTTCCTTATTCAAGTATCAACTTGTAGTAATGGAATAAATTATCACTAGTGTTTGTTTTTTCTGCAGTTGAAGCCTAGTAGTGTGTTACCAATATAAAGCACTTTAAAAACAGTAGGTGTTTAATTACTCATATAACCCCCAAAGTCTTCAGCACTGAATAGCAAGAGGTGTTTGTGTCTAATTTTAGTATTGGTTTTAAAATGTCAGACACATATATAACAAGTTTATAAATTATCTTATTATGATTTCTGTATATTCTTTTGAAGTGTTTTGTCTAACAGTGACAAGGGGCTGTGTCAGTTTTGTAACTTAAGCACTTTTGAACAATTATTGATGTATAATTTGGTGCTCTATATTTTCCCTTAATTTCCTTGTATCAGTGTGTTGCATATTAACTTTGCTAAATGAATGTTATGGCTTACAGGATGGAGTTTAAGACATTTAGTTGTTATGACAACTTTGTCCCTTGCAACAATTGTGGAGCCCCAGACCATACACCCACACACTATGCATTACAACATCTGGAGCGGTTGCTGCAGGGTATCTCACAGCGTCTTCGTAATATGCCTGCTTCCGAACTGCTTCCACGGGCAACTAATGAACCATCACCACCTACAGAGGAAGCTGTCACTGAAGATAGGGATGGTCTGGTAAGTAGTTTTCTTTATTACTAAGGGATAGTAATTGTAATGGATTTCATGGACATCCATGCAGCTGACATTAAAATCAGGCACATCTCAAGTATGAAGCATCAGCATTGTGGAATATGCTTGTGATATTTTATTATTAAAGACTGGAAGTAATAGAAGCATCTGAGGTAGGCAGGTGTATATGTGGGACAGCTGATACAATGAGTATTATGCTGACACAGTACATGTCAAATGATAAGTCTAGGCATTGAACTGGTAAGTGTGGAACCACACAAATGATTTTTTTTATGCTATATTTCTTTAGCAGACACAAGAGGAGGAAGATGAGGAAGTGGCTCCATTGTGGTGGAGAGAAGGTCTCAACTTGGATAAAGCTCACTTGGTGCTTATAGGGTTCAGTAAAGGTTGCGTGGTCTTGAACCAGTTCCTCTATGAATTCCATTATCTCAAGACCCTAACCCCAGATGATGACACAATGATGCGACTTGTGTCAAGAATACAGGATATGTATTGGCTGGATGCTGGGCATGCTGGTGGTAAGAACACATGGATCACATCCAGAAGTCTTCTGGAGACTCTTACACGCTTAGGTAAGTGATATAGGGCTTTGTATGAGCCATTAAGGTATGCTTCATGCAATATCATAGTTTGGAACTAGAAAGATGTAAGTAATTAGATTTACATTCAGACTTCACTTACTCCAGGAACTGTTGATATGACAAAACCCAGGCCACTGTTGATACTCATCAGAGCCTAGTTACATTGCCTGTACCAGTGCCATTTATAAGGGCATGTTTAAAAGTACTGTAAACTGTTGTGGTAACCCAGCAACTAGTGAACTGTTTTGTATGCCATTACAGTCCTGTCAGTCACTTGGCATGGAAACCACCAATTATTGCAGTTGTACACAAACAGTAACCATAGATATATCAGGCCAGGTACTGTGGCTGACAAACTGCTGTCAGTGAGGGACTGATATACGGGGTAACATAGTTTGTCACATGTCTGGATCCTATATGTAGAGTAGTCAGTAAAGGGAACAGGCTATGGCTGGATGGTCCAAGGTTCACAACCCTGTCTGGGCCAGATTTCTCTACACCATTATGTTCAGACCAGCTCTGGGGCCACCTGGCCTCCTACTTGAAGGGTAGTGGGGTTCATTTGTGAGAGTAAAGTGGCCAAGGCATGAAGGTGACCACTCACCTCCATGTGGTGCTGAGGTTAAGAATGGTTTGAACTATACTTCTAATTTTCCTATATGCCTTCATGGTGTGGACAAGGAAAACTTCACCTTTTCCAGAGTCTGAGACAGTGTTGGCAAGCCATCCACATAGCACAGTTGCAGAAGCCAGCGTGTTTTTATGCATATTTATATTTCTGGGTGGAGGTAGTAGCATGCCACCTTCAAATTTCACAGCTGTCTGACAGTAGAGACTGGAAATCTGTTATTGTAGGGATATTGGTTATGAAAGATCTACGATTTGTCTGAATGACAGCAAATGGGGCAGAAATTATGGTAATGTGAAACATACTAGACTGAACTTGGATATTTAGTATTTTCAAAGTACAGGCATTGCATATAAAAGCTGTAGGGATTATACTTCTGCCTTAATTCTGCAATCTGTAATTGTAGGCTTTAGACACTGCTCATATAATAACTTGATAACTAACACTAAGGTTTAGAGTCTGTAAGAAGCTAACAGTTACTCTGTCGAAAGGTTACCTGGAACCTGAAGGTATATTACTGTGTTCACAAGATCTTGCCCCTGGTCCCTGTTCAAAGACAAGCAAGCACACACTCTCTCGTATCCTGTTTCTTTAAGTCCATTTTTATATTAGCTTCCCATCTTGCCTGGATTGTCAAAAGAATTGGTCTCTTTCTTTCATGTTTTGTGACAGAAACTTTGCATGCATTTCTGTTATTTCCCTTGTGTGCTGCATGTCCCATCTGTCTCACCATTCTTGACTTGACTACCCTAACAATATGGGGCAAAGAGTACAAATTATGAACTTTCTATTATGTAAGTTTTCTTCAACCTTCTGTTGCATCCATCTTTGGGCCATATAATTGTCATCAGTATTCTGCTCTGAGACACCTTCAGTCTGTGTCCTCCCTTCATTCTCATCCATGTTTCTTTTTTCCTCCTGTACTTATATTTTCATCACTCTTCTCGCAGGACTTAACCTTCCCCAAGGGTGCAAATGCAGTAAATTCTACTGAAATGTTTGCAGATTTCTAACAGAGTACACTGCATCACATCCAAGATGACAGCATTTCATAGTCACTGCCATGAGCATCTCAGTTTCAATGTTTGTTAACTATAAAGAAACTGTTCATCATAGTCTTATTTGTTCAACTCACTTAAGAGCTTTACTGCCATGGATTACCTCAGTATGAATATGCCTGTTAGATGTACACTGTTACAGACTTCGTACTGTGTGCTTCTAGTTCATTTTGTTACTATCTTCATATTTGTTCTTAGCCAGTGGAGTAGCATGGGTGACACAGAAAGTGAGTAACTTACTGTATGGAGCCCTTTCCTGCTAGTTGCCCAGTGGTCCAGCATAGTTAGCATTGCACTAGAGAAAAATGGAGCCCTGATGTTGATGTCAAAGTTATGTTCTTGGTGACTCAGTTTTTTTTTTATGACATCACAATTTTAGCATGCATTGAATAAACATGGGTGATAGGAGTTGTAGTTCATAGTACTTGCTCTGATCCTATCTACTTAAAATTTTCACTTTTCATTGATTCTGGCATGGCTTCTATCTTCAACTCCATGTGCAGTCATTGTTCTTTCATTTCTGTCTTCAGTCTTCCCCTGCTGTGTTAATCAGTTTCTCGGAAGGTAGTAGAGACATTCATTACTTCTCATACATTGGGCTGACAGGCACTCAGGCTCTGCCATGCAGTGTTACTGTTTCTGCTGGTCTGCTGCTTAGAAGTGAACAAAAAATGATTGGAGGAATGAGTATGAGACCAACATCAAATATAACTTGTATAAATTTAAATGAAAATATCTTCTAAATCCTAGCTGAAACCTGTTAAGAGAGACAATTATACTAATACCAGTGTACAGACACAGCATTCTTTGTATTACAGTTTCAGGTTTCTAAATGTGTTCCTTGCCAGTGTGTGACAACTTATCTACATATTGTGTTCTTTTATGGCAGGAATTGGGATTCATATCCATGTGACTCCATACCAAGTGCATGATGAACGCCGTCCATGGATTCGCAAGGAGGAAAAAGCATTTGGTGACTTGCTGAGAAGATTAGGAGCCCCTGTCCACCGAACCTTACATTTTGAAAATCAGGTTGCGAGCCTTTACACACATTTTGAGGTGCTTAATGCTTTTCGGCAGACTTCCAAGTGAGCTGTTTCTCTGTTAAGTATTCAAGTGTTGAGAAGAAGAAAATTTTCTTACAACGTCCATAATGTGGCTTACCTTACCATATGGTAAGTTTCCATTACTTCACAGGTCTTGAAAGTGCATATTGCAAGATGCAGTAGCATTTTTGAATGATCAGGTTTGCCTTGTTACATCTGGGCTGTACCTATATACTGTAATTCATTTCTTGTCAGAAACTTGCATCAGAAAAATAAAAATGAATACAGCTTTAAAAGTACTTACTCTCTCTGCATTTCAAAGGGAGTTACTGTAATTCAACTGATGCCATTGCTTTGATCATGATGACCATACAGCAGTGTGAAAATAAACGAATTTCCATGGAGGTTCAGGCTATAATATAAGGCCGTTTTTACACACCTTAACCACTGTAATGTAACTTCCCTTATTTCTAAATTTCGAAACTTTGTACTTAAAAAAAAAAAGAAGCATATAGCATGGCACAGCAGTCAGAAGTGTCTTGATTTAGTGACTGCACATATGATTTGTAACCAGAACAGAATACAACATGCTTTATTACTTATTTACATGCGAGTGCAAATGCATCGGTTTTAAAATGCTCATTTCATGTGAATTGTGCGCTTCAGCCTCCTTGTGAAATTTGTATTGTCATGGTCTGCATGTTATGTAGATTTCAAAAGTTCCTTACAGTTGGAATGTAGAATACTTTTTGTAGTATTTCATAACAGTCTTCATTTCCACTTTTCATGTAGTTTTGAGGAGATTCTTCATATTAAATGATTAATTTAGAACAGCAGTTAAAAATTTGTGGTGACAAAGTATACCAAGAGATCAGTATTCTTGAGATGACAAGATACATGATGAAATATACTTTGTATCAAGTTACCATGCGATGAGTTAGTTTTGTTTCTTACTCTACATTTCTTTTTAAAAAATATTTCCTGGTTTTATTAAAAATGAGTAACAAGAGAGGCTTTAAAAATAATCATGCATCGGATGGATACACCTGTTATAGCATTTTTTCTGTCAAGATATATTTTGATCTATTTTATGAAGAGCTATGCTTGTGTGAATGATGGTATGTAAATACTGTATGCATATGTTTTTATGTTCAATAGGCTTTGTAGAATAGTGCTTCTGTACATTTCTTGAAAAAGGTGTTATATAATGCGTGTCAGAAGAAAAGAAAAGGTTTGTTTTATACAAATACTATTTATAGTAGCACACTAAGTATGACCATCTACAAACGTTACACACAATATTTTTTAATATCTGTAGACGTGGGAAGAAATTGATCCCTCCGATTATAGTTGGGAGAGTTTCATCCATACTGAGGAAGAGGAAATAGGTATGTTTTCTTACATGTCCTGAGGTGGCATGTGAACAGCATTTGAACAACATTCTATTCTGATTCAATTTGTGCTATTATTTATAGTTTCAGTATTCCATATTTTCTTCAGATTAAAAATGTTACCATTTGTTCTTCAGCATCATCTAAAAACTGATGACATTGAACTGTGATTTAATTGAAAACAATTGCATAGCTGTAATTTCATAAATTACCGAAATATTTAACAACATAATTATTAAATACAGTTTTGTCCATAAGTATGTCCTTCCTATTCTTAAGTGTTCCAGGAAGCAGTTTGTGTGTTGGTCATTATAATTTGTAATACACAATATGAATATAATGTGTACAGTTTTTTTTACAAGTTATATTACAGTATACATTTCTATAGTCTATATTAAGAAAACTGACTTCTACCATTTTGTGCTTTAAAAAAAACTTGTAAAATGTAACTGTGGTGATACAAGTCTCTTAAATATAAGATACAGTCATCATTTCTGCTTTTTCTTAGCTTCAGAAACAACTCATAGGATTTTAATGATCATAATTTAGTCTACAGCAGAGGTTCTCAACCTTTTTGTGCCATGGGACCCTATGAGAGTCTTTGATAGGAGCCATCCCATTGTGTATCGCAATAATGTAAAAATTTATTCTAGTCACTAACAACAATATATATAGTGATCAATATTAAAAATTCGGTGACATGTTTCGGTTCAAAGTGTGTGCACTCTGAATGTACCAGGACTGTTTTCATATTTGGTCTGATGATGGTTCCTTTGAACCAAAACATGTTGCCGAATTTTTAATATTGATCACTATATATAATGTTGCATTATTGACTGGAATAAATTATTATACTATGAGAGTCTGGTGAAACATGGATTCCTTCTCAGAAAAATGTATTGAAATGCATACAATAGTGATAGTGAAATATACTGAGTTAACAAACACTTTTGGAGTCTAGAAGCCATAAATTACTTTCTTGCCTACATTCATTATTGAATTGAAAGCTAAATTTCAGTTAGAGGTTAGTGAAAATGGAGTTGTAATTTTTTCACATCCAAGTTCATGACCACCTGAAAACTACCCATGGACCCCAGGTTAAGAATGGCTGGTCTACAAGACACACAGGATAGTAGTAGTATTGTTTGGAATGGTCTGCATGGTCCTGAGAAACAAAGTGAGGCAGGGTTAATGGTGTTATCAGTAATGGACCAAGGTAAGACAAGTCTGCAGCAAAATAAATAAGTATACAGAGTAAAGTGGTTGGGATGTGAAGATGACCACTCACGCCCAACTAGTGACAAGGTTAAAAAATATTGTAACAATATTCCCCTTCCCCAGATGCCTGTGTTGTGTTTGCATGGGAGCAACTTTACCTTCACCTTTGGAACTTCCAGATCCCAATGTGTTTTGAGTAAACAAGCATGACATAATTGTAACTGCAGAATTTGAGATGCCTTTTGTCACAAAACAACACAACAAACTCAACAAACAACTGAGAAGAACACTCCACTTGAAGGTGTTATACATTCTATGTAACTGGTTTATGTCAAAGCCATTGGATCTTGCAGGAAATTTTACTTATCACATAGGTTTGGACATGGTGATTGATATCTTCCCAGTTTCTTCTGCACAGATTCTGAAACCAATTAATAATGCAGCCATGAGTTTAACTAGCATTCAAAAGAATATAAACTCTCTCTCTCCCCACCAACTGGACCTGTATTTGAGGCCACATACAAGTGGGGTACCCATCTTTAGGGTTTGCATATTGCATGTGTTCATGCATGAAGTACTAGCAGAGATTAATAAGATGGTTACCTCCACATCTCATGTTTTTGCAATGAAGAGACTGCAACATACTGCATAATAAGATGACAAGTCATTATTTTGAGATGATTTACTCTTGTTCTGGCATGTGCTTCACCCTTTATTATCTACACTGTACATGGTACTCAAAGGTAATACACATGCATGGTGTTCCAATTTGGAGAAGAATATTAGCAACATGGGTTGTGCCAAAATATAAGTTAAAATCATCACAAAGTATAAAATATAAGGAACACATATAATCTTGCAAAGTATTCTGACATCTCTATGTATCTCATGTTAGTGTCTAAAATCAAATATATGTATGCTTTGTGTGTGTAAAAGCTTGCATGAAAAAATTAAATCCTGTAATTTAAATTCATGTGTTCTGCAGATTACACCTGGAATTAATTCTGGTGCCAAAGGATGAACTAACTATAAGACGGCATACTGTACACATAAAACAAGCTAACCCATTTCTCTTTAATGCAGGTGAAACAACTGCTTCCATTTATACAAAGTCAGTGCTTCACCTCACTTCCTCCTGGAACAGTCTTTAAACCTGAGTGCACCCTACCTTACTCTGTCTGCCATATTCACATCCATCATGATGGACAGTACATATTCTGGTTACCAGCTATGAAGAGGTACATTGTTTCTAATGCTTCTTAGTCTACAGATTTGACATGGATTTCTGTATATGAGGAGACACAAAAGACTACCTGCAGAATGAATGAGTTGCACATGCAAATTGCCAACACAGCTAACCTTGAAAGCATGGAAGTGATAACGTGATATAAAGACAACTGAAAACAGTAGTGTCATACAAACTAATTCAAGTATACTGGTTGGAAAATAGTTTCATAATATTTCTTACTAAAAAAATAAAACTGTCATTGTATTGAGCTTAACATTCTGAAATTATGTTCATTGGGTCCCCTGTAAGACATTTACAAACTAGTGTTTAACTAAACTGGGAAAATGGAAAATAGTTCACAGTACATAAGAAGGATATGTTGCTGTGTATTTCTTCAGGAATGGTCATTGACCATCCTGGTAGTTGTCCCAGTGGTGGGGATAAATGCAGAAATCCAAATTTATATGGGAGAACCTTGAGGAATATGATCAGCATTTGCCTTACAGTGAGGAATATCATGTGCAACAAAGGAAACTTGCAGTTTAACATGGAACCTTGAGCTTGGTGGGACTTAGTATATCTCATAAAGAAAGGCAATGCTATATATGGGGATGGGCCACAGGAAGAATTAAGAAAATAGTACAATGAGTGAGCAATAAATTATAGTTAAAACAAAAATGTTTTTACCAGTTTGGAAGATATGATACACTGAAAGCAAATGCATGTCACAAACTGTCAAATGTTTATGTTGAAATACCAACCCTTCAGTCTGATGGCGAGATGGACTTGAGCCCATTCATCTGACCCATCACAGCAGTCACATATTCCATCATTGACGCGGCTTGACAGAACAAATTCTGAAACCATATACTTTGTAAATTAAAAACAAAACGTATTTTATACTCTGATACACTCATACGTGGATTTATATTTAAGTTACCTGGGAATCCACTGTTCTGCGTATCACAATAAAATCTTCCGTTTTGACAAGCACTTGTTCCTGGTTCATCACTACCATCAAAAACGCAATCACAAAAGTCATCATTTACCCTGGAAAAGTCAAGTTCCTCTTTGGTGTGGAAACACATAAAGTTACCTCGTTCGTTTGGTCTGTATCTCCAAGTGTCAGTTCGGCGTATTCCCCTTAAAAGTGTTTGTTTTCCACTTTCTACAATTTTACTGTAACCACTGTAATCCAATAATTCATCACGTGGGAAATCCAACCACGTCATTTGGTAAATCAGTAAAACAACACCTGTTAAAATTACACCTAAAACAATCACCTTCAGTTTAGTTCTATATAGGCGCATACTTCTTTTCCTCCGTATGAATATAATATTACCCAAAATTCAGAACATTAAAATCTACATACTAATGTCACACACAGTACTGCACGTGATCCTCCATGTTGGATATCGAGTTGAACTTCATTACGGGCATTACCAGATGTCGACACGTTTACCAACTACGGGTGTTGCTGCAGCAGAACGAGGATTTCTGGGAGTTTATACTCTTGTTTCTTCATTCAGATCCATGGTTGATATATGTTGTGACAGTGCTAACAGTTGTGCAGAACGTAGCGCCACAGTGAATGGGTATTTTCAATTCGTGACGTTCATAACGCCCGAAGAGCTGGATTGTATGTTTCATCAGTGCCGATTAGGTGGCAGGAGTAGGTGGTATTTCTCATAAGGATAAAAAAGTGGCAGATTGTGTGAAAGTTGTGTGTATTAATGTTATATTAGAAGTGATTACAGTACATCATTATCTTGTGTGTTCTGTTAGCTGTATACTCCTGTTGGTAGACTCACGAAAATGTGACATTGTGGCAAGGTAAGAAATAATTCAGCTATAAAGCAGTAATTTTAATAACTGTCTTGTCAAAGTGTCAGTGATACTGTCATCATCACGTTTAAGTCCTCTAGGTTATACATTTCTGTGCCATAATTTGCGTTTCTGAAAATCAGGCGGTTAGAAATATGGATATTGCGCAAATCTTATCAGCAGAACTTCACTTTCATATTTTGGTTGTAGGTTAACGAATAGGTTATCAGATTCTGATAGTATATTGGCGAAAGACACTTCCGCGTTCCCAAGCTCTTTGTGTTCATACAGGTACGTAAGTTCTGATGAGTGAGCAACGAATTTTGTATTATTGTGTTTTAATGCTGGAATTCATCGTGTTCGCTCTAGTCAGAAGATTTGGATTCATTAGTAATTTTGTTTACTTTCTTCTGGGTAATTCCCCGGCGCCGGAAAATTACCCAGAAGAAAGCATACAACATTCAGAACACGGCGAAAGCTTGAAATCAAGAATCATTGGGAATTGTAATGAAATCTCTATTAAATGATGGAATTCGTCGTGGTCGCTCTAGTTCAGAAGATTTGGATTCATTAGGAATTGTAATGAAATCTCTACAATATGGGCCCAAAAGGTTTTTTTTTTCGGTGTTGCTGATTTTGCTGTTATTGTGAATTGTCTAATGAATGGAAGTAGCAATGTGGCATTTTTAACGTTGTTGGCATTTCAGCAAATTAATTATTGGAAAAGATACTGATTAGTATGATGATCATGGATTATCAGAAATAATGGAAATAGATGTGTAACCAATGACACTTATTACTATATGAACATGTCAATAACATAGAAGTATTTATACTACTTAAATTTGACTATTATAAGTAAGATTGACATTAACTGAAACAAGGTAAAAGTAGTTGCTGTACATGCCATAGAGGCTTATACAAGAAGTAGATATATAGCTGTATTCATTCGTAAACTTGGCATTGGATGGAGGTGAGTGGGCATTCTCACTCTCTGGCTGCTTTACCCGTGAGGAAAGAGCCTCTGTACCCATTGAGTAAGAAGCTGGGTGTACGCAGAACCAATCTGAAGAAAATTACTTCTCCTGCTGGGAGTGAAGTCATAACTGGTCCAACTTCTATTCTGTTTGCTCTTTAGACTGCAATATGAATGGAGACAAGGACAGTTGGAATATAAAATTCATAAACAAAGAAGTACATGCTTTTACTAACAACATTAAATAATACAAACTCTTTAAAGGACAGTGGTGACTATGAACTACTGTAATGTTAAAAATTAGGTATTTCACCCACAGAATGAATTTATGGGCTTCATTTAACAAGCAACAGTTAGTGTATTTATGTGACTATTATATGACAGTACGTATAAGGCAACTGTACTTCATGTTCTTCAATTTTCAGGAAAATACATGTGTAGAACATCATAGCTCTGTGCACAGTTATAAGGCAACCCTAAATATTTCAGAAAATGAAGTAGGAAAAAACAATTTTTGTCTTATATTGAGTTAAATATGGCATTTCCCTAAACAGCAGCAATCATTTGATTTAACAGTGGAAATCAGTGAACCAGCAACCTGTGGATTCAGTTGCTTTATTTAGGATTTCATACTGTATGGGACCTGCAAATGCACTGTTTGTTTATGTCACTGCTCCTGATACTGTATCTCCAGTGTAACATAAACTATATGTTTTGTTCTACTATACAAATGATAAAAAATGTCTGTATTACAGGTACTTCTCATTTCATATGAGTTCAAGAAGTGTAATTTAATTTAATGGGCTGAAATGTGTAGACTGCTTTGAATTACTAGCTCTCATTTTAATGCAGATTGCTTGCTGGCCACTCATGAGAGGTCTGAGTAGTGGGAACAGAGTACTTGTGGGTGGCCATGTTTACTTCAAGGGTAGAAGATAAAATTTTGTTCAGTGACATAATCTCTTCTGCTTTAACTCTGTGATCAGTTAAGGAAACTGTTAGTACTGGGTACTGTACAGTATTTCCTTGTTGCTTAATGCGTGTATTTATGCTAATGTTTATTGTATTTTTGTGCTTTGTTTCATTATTACTCCTTGAAATAGAGTCACAATAATGAGTGTAAAATTTAAGAGGCATGTTGCTAGTGGCAAGAAAGAATCAAGATTGAGGGCAGGTAGAAAATTAATGAACAATGAACAGATGTTAGAGGTAATGTGTCAATATAAATTCGTAAAACAAGTGACATTATTCATGTTTCAGGAATCCAAGAATTTACACTGAGGAATGTTTAAAATACTGCAGAAAGAAAATTTAGCTCTGCAGGTACTACTAGAACAAACTAACAGCTTCAGTATCCTGATGCTTATTGTAGCAGATCTCCAACACTTCTGTTGATTGTTGTGGGCAAGTTGTGTTCCTTTCATTTGATTTTACTTTCTGTGACTTTTTTTTAAACACAGCTCTTGCATAAACCAAGCAGTTAGTTTCCTGTTAACTTCACTTCAGCACATAGGGTTTTCATGAAGCAATGCCAGCAGACCCTGTTTCTGGATATTGGCTTGATCTCTCCCTAGTCTTTCCCACTATTTGAGCTTCCTCCTCTTTTATTCTCCCCCACATCTTTTTTGGTCTTTGTCTTCTACGTTATTCTTGGGAGTGCGAATTCAAATTTTTTTTTTTTGTGTCAGAGGAATCCTTCCTGGGTGTATGAACAGTGGACTTACATTTCTGCAGCTGAAATTACACTGCCACTGGTTTCTCTTTTTGTGCATGCCTCCTCAGTTCTGCATTTGAGATAACATTAGGTCAAAGATCTTAAAAGTTTTCCTAACAAGTTTTATAAATGGTTGCAGATCCCTCATTATTATCTGCGTGACCTTTCATATGCATAAACCAGGGAGTACCGGTGTTAGTTTATACTAGATATGGAATTGTGCTTCTCCGAACTTGTTATTCTCATGCTTTAGATATAATACTGCTCCATTGCATGTTAGTTTGCTCTGCATTGCAGCTTTCAGGAATGTAACCCCAAAGTAAAACAAGGACTTAACTGAACCACTACTGTCACCACCACTCTCTTCACTACAACCACAATTGTTGTATTTTTGGTTCTCTGTAGGAGAGGCTGAAGTAAAAAAACAATAATGGTCATCTTAATCTCTTCTTACTGAGCACCAAAGCTGTAGACAGTGAAAATTTAATACTACAGACAATAAAAAATGTGTGAGATTTGAGTTTCTGTTAGTGATGCATATCAAAATTACAGTATTTTGGGCTAGAGTGTTGTGTACTTTGAGGTAGAGATACCTGTTTTTCAGGGGAGCATCCTGTTTTGAAACTGTAGTTACACATCTACCAAACTCTGGTCTTGCATCCTAGGAGAACATAGTCTCCATAATAAACGGTTGTTTTTTGCAGTCAGTTCTACTGTCTGTGACTGGACGTGATGGTAAAATGGTTGGCACTTCTGGGTCATATTCAAGATGACCCTGGCAGTGGCAAATCCTGATCTGGAGGTCAGGTCTGGTAGAATGGTACACAATGCAGCATTTACTATCACGATTTGCCACTGGACCCTGGTTCAAATCTTGAACCAGACTGACCATCCAGAATTAGTTTTTTATGGTTTTCTTGCATTGCTACAGTCATGCCGGGATAGTGCTTTAACTTATGCTATGACTGCAGCTTCACACCGCTTGCTCTCCACTTCACTCTGCACTAATCATCTTGTCATGTGATGCTAATAGTCAATCGCTAATAAAGGCATCGTTACGTAACCATAAATGTATTAGGAGGGTTAAATAAATTAAAACGGGATGTGGCATGGTTTTATTTTGTGGTACTTTATGCTTTGAAAGAACAAGTCTTGAGAATCTTGGGAAGTATAAAAGTTTTTAATACTGGCATACTTGTACTACATTTTTCAGAAGTATTTGGTATAAAATGTGGACATGTTTGTAGTCCAATAGTGTATTGAGTGTTGTTTGACATATTGTAAGACCGTTGAGTTATTTTATGGATTGCGGCAAACATTTTCAGTATGTTTAGGCGTTACTACCGAGCAGTTTGAGCAGTGACGCACGTGGTTTGCATTCGAGAGACATTTCGTTCCAATTCAGATGGGGCATCTCTTGTTTTACCTGAGATTTTAGTGGTTTTCGTAATTCGCTCATGTGGTAATCCCGGAATACGTCACGCCTGCTGTGGCCTACATTCTTCTTTACGTGCCAGTAACGTGTTGCAGTATGGGATATACAGTGCCATGTGAATTTGAACTTAAACTTTTCCGAAGGTTGAAAGACATTACAGGAATTGTAGAAAATATTCCAGAAACTGTGTTGGGATTTTACCCATTTGTGACGATGCAACTGTATTTACATTTCCGTTATCATGCAGTGATTTTATTTACATTTCTTCTTTACCTGGAGAGTGGAGATTAAACGGAAAATGCGCGTAAATAATCGTGGCCTACAGTGTATTATTTTGGGATGCCTGTACACAACAGTGGACTTATCTTGGCTGTATAACAAATAACCCAACCTCCCGTGTTCAAGTAGCCTTGGGATGTTCTCGCGAACTCAGTACCGTAAGATAGCGGGTGTGAATGTCATTACAGATATTTTACGCCTATTTTCTCACAACCGTCTTCATGCCAAAGAAGTGGCATCCGGACTCCGTCAGCAAGACATTGTCATTAAGACCAAGAACGTATTTGGGTACATCCGTGCCTTGTGAGCAGGACGTTTCTCCATTCTTAAATTGAATTAATGATAAATATAAACTCGCTTTTAATCACTAAGCTGGTTATTTCGGTGGGAATTAGCCTGTATGTAGCCACCCATCCCGCAGGATGAAGTGTACCAAGATGTGAAATGAGTTATCTTATCTCCAACTCCGAGGACGGAAGCAGCAGGATTCTCCGAAATGTCAGCTACGCACTAGACTACATGGTATCGTAACCATGACAGGATTCCATATTCTAAGTGTCTTCTATTTTCACAGTCCATATGTGTACCTTTTCTACCGCATACTTTCTTTCCCTCTTATCTACTATTCTTTTGTAAGAAAAGAAAGTAGGCTTGTGAGAGCACCATGCCGTCTGTCCGTATATGCTCGCGTGTCTTCCCTTTTCAGCTTCTGCATAGATAACCGATGTATGCGAAACTTCTGTAGAATATTATGACCATTAGAGGCTGCGCTGACGCCCTAAGTCTTAATTCCTACAGTCGGTAATAACGTATCGGAAACGAGAACTTGCGAGGTGGTAGTGATGTATGGTATGATAGCAGAGTACGTAGTTTATGCCATGGAGTTATTTTTTGAATGCGAAGTAGAATTGCGGGGCGAAACTTTTGTTAATGACTCGTTGGAGCTAGGCATGTGGACGTCCTTGGCGAGGTATACCATAAGCATATCAGTACATTGTGTGTGTGAAATGCTGGTTGTTAAGTAAGCAGTTCACATAGTAGAACCATGTGCATTTTAAGCGACAGGTTTTTCATAAAAATGAAATAATCAATAATAGTAGGCGCTAGTAGTTTAAATTTGTTTCAATGACCACTTTTTTTTTTACTACTTGATGTTTGGAATTGAAAAATACAAATTAACTTGGAGAACATCAAAGTAACTTCTGAACTACCGCAAATAGTATAAGGCTTTAGACTACTACTACTACTACTACTACTACTACTACTACTACTACTACTACTAGTACGAAGACGACGACGATAACAATAACAACAACAGCAGTAAGTGACTGCATATATATTCTAACCAAGGCGAATGATTATGTGGCCTGTAACGGCACTCTTCATACAGAATGTGTTACGCGATGTCGCCATTTAAGACAGGCTACAGTGCCCGGACAGGCTAGAGTTATTCAGTGTGTAACCACCAGGAATATGTGCACCTAAAGTGAAAGTAACTTGTCTCATACTACCTTCATCTTGGCCTCGCTTCAGGTTATTTAAAACCGACTTTCTCAAAATGGCTCCCCTGGAGCCCCATCTGCGCCTTGTGTCATATTTCCTGCAAGGCACTTTCATCTGGTTTTGTTTGGGAAGGAGAGAAGAATTGCGGGTTGTATATGTGCGAACGGTCAGTTACGATGCAAGTGCGTACCGTACCGACCGGAATTTGACATTTTTATAAGTAAATGAGGCTGAAATATACAGATTAAAAAAAATCGCTGGACTGAACACCGCAGAACTGGTGGAATTATCGGTTGCTGTGCAGCAACGATATCGCCCGCAGGCCGGCAATTAACAATACTGTCTGTAGCAGCAAAACGGTTTTCATCTCTAAGCACTCTTAACATTATTCGAGTTTTCTGTGACAAGGGCGAAGTGTGAGAGCTGCGAAATTGGGCCAGCGGGTGTTAATGCTGCTCTGTTCCGTAGCACTGTACAGTTCAATCAAGACAAAGCATAACGAACAAGTAAGGTTCCTTCTTAACTACCGAGATTCCTTCACAAGATGTATTTTGTGACATTGGTGTGTGATAAGACGAGGTGGTAGGATGTGGGCATTCGTGATTAGTGTGGCACGTGTTATTTTCTATGGAAGGCAGAATGGTAGGTTTTTTACCTTTACTTTCCAACAAGGTTATGTAATAACCGGTATTGTTAAGCGAGTTTTTCCTAAGGCGGCGGTGTTCTTCAGGAAAACAAATTCCGTGTTATAGAACAGATTGTAGATTTGTATGATTATAAATTTATGTAACAGGGGAGTAGGAGTTCAAATAGGCATTTGAGTAGTGCGGTGTCCGTGTGAAACTAGTTGGGTTAATAAAAATGTTTTTATATGTAAGTTACCGTAAAATCCGGATAGACAAACACGCGTCTTCTACGTTCCCTATTAAGAATGGTCTGAAACAAGGAGATGCTTTATTGCCATTTATTTTCGACTTTGCTGTAGAATATGTCATTAGGAGGGTTCAAGAAAACCAAGAGGGGTTGAAATTTATTGATACACATCGACTTCTGGTTCATGCTGCTGGTGATAAATTGTTCGGTAAACGCATATCTACCTTAAAGAAAAGTACAGGAGCTTAATTTGTCTCCAGCAAGGTAGTAGAAGTAACTGCTGAGATGACTCAATATATATTCCTGTCTCGTGAACAGGATGCGGGACCCATTCATGACGTAAAGGTAGGTAGTGAGTACTTTGAAATCGTGGCAGAGTTCAGACATTTGAGAACGACGCTAACAAATCAGAATTACATACATGAAGAAACTAAAACGTAGATTTTAAAATTCTTTTTAAAACTTAACATTCTATATTTGTAAATTGAGTTATTTTGGCGTTCTATATAGTATGTCCTTCAAAGAACTTCTCCCTGATAATGGCCACAGTGGGTGCCCGAAACATGTAGGAGGGTAACGCTGTTTATAATACAGTAAATGTACGTATCTGTTTATGCAGTTGTTGGTCATATTTCTCATAATGAATCATAAATGTATGGTCATGAATAAAAAATATAGAACTATAATTTGGCCTGTCGTTTTATACGGGTCTTTGCTTGGTCTTTCAGATTGAGGGAAGAACATTGGCCAAGGGTGTTTGAGAATAGGATTCCGAGGAAGGTATTGGGAACCAAGGTGGGCCGGGTAGCTCAATCGGTATAGCGACTGACTACGGCCGGACGGTCCGGGATCGAATCCCGGTGGGGACGAGATTTTCCGCCAGTGCAGACCGGCCCTGGGGCCCACCCAGCCTCCTGTAAAATGGGTACCGGGTCTTTCCTGGGGTTAAATTGCGGCAGGGGCGTGCTGCTGACCCCTCACCCCATACTAGTGCCACGGTCATGGAAGAGTGAAGCTATACCTGTACCCACCCTCTGGACCACACCGGGCCTGTAACGGGAAAACTTTACTATTGGGAAATAAGAGGGTCGAAGTGACAGAGATCTGGTGGAGACTGCATAAAGAGGAGTTTCATGGTGTGTACTCCTCATTAAATGTTGTTCGGGTGATCAGATCAAGAAGAATAAGATGAGGGGGGGGGGGGTATGGGGCAAATATCGGGGGGGGGGGGGGGGCATACGGGGATTTGTGGGGAAGCCTCAGGGGAAGAGACCCCTTGCAGGAACTAGGCATAGGTGAGAGGATAATATTTAAATGAATTCTGAAGAAAAAGGATGTGGAGTGAAATGGGATTTATCGGGCTCGGGATAGAAACACGTGGCGGGATCTTGTGAAGAACCACCAGATTTGATTAAGTGCGGGGTATTTCTAGACTCAGCTGAGAAACTGTTAACTTGTCAAGAAGGACGCTGCTCCATGGAGTTAGGAAAGTAGACTTTGAGTTCTGCTTTGAGCCCCTTTGTCTTCAATTTTAGGAATGAAAGGAGGCCAATATTGAACAGTTAGCAGAATTTATAATTTTCGTATTGCGTATTGGTAATACATGTGATTGCTTCAGACGAAACGGCGAACACGTACAAAATAAAGCTGCTGGAATTCGCCGCGCATCGAAAATATATAGGTGTTGTACGTCGTCCTTCGTCTTCATATGGCGCCGTTTTCGGTGTGCGTATAGTAGCATGGTTTTGCCAACAAACAGGGACCGACGAAGAGAACGTATATCCCACTCGGGTTCTGTCCATAATGCGAACGTACTAAGAGAAACTAAGTAGGTGAGCCATTTTGCCGGGAATTAGTTTTCTGTTAGAGCTTATACTTCCCTTATGTCGGCACTGCTCTGACCTTGGTGTGTATTTGTCTGATTCCTAATGTTGGACGAGGATTATAGTTGAAACAAAACGCTAACGAAGTTTAGCGACCCTTGGGAACTGCGCTTTTCTGGGCTATTATGCAGCGTGTATTGGTTAATTTCTTACCGACGTTTCGGGGCAAGCTGTCGTTCCCATTTTCATCTGCTTTGTGGCGGAAGCCTGTAATCACGCGTTTGACGACTCTTGATTAAAGAAGTATTGGTACACTTTTAGCGAGGAAACATAGAGCCATCACGACATATGCATGTCATGAGTTATGTAAGTTGAACTGAGTAGTGCTACGAGGGGGTGCTGATACGTCCTTAGTCCGACCTACTTCCCGATGTCGTAGGACGGAATCGACAGTGTCGTTGGAAAGAGGGGTCTGTTCATGTGCCGAATTGCAAGTATTTTCTTGTTACAGAGGCTGAAAGAGGCATGTCAGGCGACGCACGCGATTTCAACAACATGGAGACGCGAGCTGTCATCAAGTCCCCCCCTGCAAGGCAAGTCGCCAAAGGAAATTCACGCCATTCTGACAGAAACATTAGGGGAACATGTACCATCGTATGCCACCGTCAAAAAACTGGGTGGCCCAGTTTAAACGTGGTGATTTTTCCACCTGTGATGCGCCTCGTCCTGGACCACCCCGGAGATTATTGATCAAATTCGCGAGCTAATCTTGGAAGACAGCCGGATTTCGGCTAAATTATTATCTCACATGAGCGGGTTGGGTCCATCATTCATGAAGATTTGTACATGCGGAAGCTCTCCGCGAAGTGGGTCCCGAAATGCCTGAACGCGGATCAAAAACGTCAACGGTGCCAGTCGTCTGAGCAAATTTTGGAATTTTTTCAGCCCAATTCAAATGATTTCCTATCGCGATTGGTGACCATGGACGAAACCTCGTTATATCACTATGACCTGGAGACATATGGAGTGGCGGCAGAGCGGCTAACCCCGCCCCCAAAAAATCCCGAGTGTAAAAATCCGCTGGGAAGGTTCTCGCCTTAATTTTTTTTTGAGATCAAGACAGCATCCTCCCCATTGATTATCTTCCAAAGGGCCAAACTATCAACGCGGAGTATTACTCATCTCTTCTGGTGCAATTGAAGGACTTTTTAAGGAAAAACGCCGCGGGAATGTCACCAAGGGGGTCTTGTTCTTGCATGACAATGCGCTGGCTCACCGGGCACTTGCAACCCGGAAGAAACTGGCCTACCTGGGCTTCCACTGTCTTGATCACCCACCCTATTCTCCGGATCTGGCCCCGTCGGACTACCACCTGTTCCCTGGACTAAAAAAAAAAAAAAAATTGAAAATTCGCCATTTTTCGTCCGACGCGGAGGTCATTGCTGCCTCGGAGACCTGCTTGGACGAACAACTTTCTCATTTTTTTTTGAGTGGCTTGCAGAAGTTAGGGCAATGGACTAAGAAGTGTATTGAGCTTCGTGGGGAGTATGTTGAATAAATCCCGAGTTTGATCGCTGTAGCTTGTTTCCTTCCTGTTCGGGCTAAGGACTTATCAGCACCCCCTCATATGTAATTTTTTGTTTGACCTTTCAGAAGTGTCGTTCATTTCAAATCGTGACACGTGTGTACAGAGTTACGTTTCTGTTACATGTAAATCAAGAACCTTGTGCGCACTTAACACACAGGGGACGCATTTGTATCCATAACAAATTTAACTGTTTACAAGTCTTCATTCACTATTCCCTTTAAATTTTTCTTGTTAACAGAAGCAATATTTATGAATGAACATGCTAATGTAATCATAATATTTTCGCTTGTACCGACTTTTCTTCTCGCATCATATGTAATTCATACAGTGTCGCAGTGGAGGGGCCAACAGAATGTCTGGGTTCAGAAACTCAAGCCATGTTTGTCAGCACAGGTAAAGACACCCAAAATTTCAGGGTCCGTGGCCACTGTTTCAGTTATGTTTGTGACAGCCAGCACAGATAAAGGCCCACAAACTGTAATCGGCTGGGCTAAGCTTTGAATTTTCATATTAGTGTAGTGTGTCCATTGGGCCCGGGTTTATTGGGTTTAAAGAGATCTGTCGCAGTGTTCTGTAAAATTCGGTGTGTGTCGCCAAATGTCCCGGGCTTTTTCGAGCTATAGAAACACGACTTTTCTGACAGTGCCTACGAAAATTTGGACTTTCCCGCGGTGGGAGAAAACATCCGTAGGAGTAGGACAGGCACTAAAAGGAAGCAACAGGGAAGGGAGAGGAAGCTGTGTAGATCAGTGGTTAATAGAGTCCTAGCTGAGACCGCGAAGGTTGGGGAACGGATATGTAAAGAAAAATCAGTAAGGTAACTGAGTTCGAGTAGTATCCTTGTTATTATTTTGCGTCATGATTTTTTAGTTTTCTTGTAATAATATGACTAATTATTCTGCTTTCTTATTTCATTGCGTGACGGATTAAAAATTTTGTCTCCAACTCCCATCCTTCCCCGCGGCAGTTCGTTGCTGCGGTAACTGTAAATAGCTAAATTTCGCAGTCGTAAATTTTATCGCAAATCTTTATTTTTTCCTCCCGAAATCAGATAAGCGTTAGCTTTCGAATGGGTGGCGGAATACCTCCGTATGCGCTTCAATACACTTACAGTTTTCAGCCGAGGAAAATGATTATAGAATTCTATTTATGGATGGTATGCACAACATTATTGCTTCATACATTTTTGCTAAGAAGACAAATACAGTAATTAGCATTGAACGCTGCGCTTGTCGACCTTTGTGTGTAATGTATGGAAAAATATGTGCTGATAGCGAGCTGTATTGTGTTGTTAGTAATCTAGCAAATCGTACAAGAATGTTGCTGTTTATAGGCAGTTCTCCTTCTGCCTCAGCCGTGTACTGTCAATAGCCTTGCCTCGTGTTCCTTTCAATATATTGGAGAGAAGACTTCGAAGGGGATCGTACTGGGGCTCCATCATGTAAATTCACCGAAATATTAATGTAGTCTCGGTTGTTGTTAGTTGTTTAGCGACACTGCGGCATTTGCTGAGGTTATGACATGCCAGAGACAGTAGGTTTATTACGATAGGCTTGCCTGCATCGTTGTCTTGGTCTGGTTTTGTTGCTCTGCATTTTCCCCAAAGCTCTGAGGATTCCCTTCATTGCGTGATTCGTATCTGATGTCTCATATGCATAGCTAAATTTGGAGTACAACGATACCACGTGTCTTTTGTTGATTAGTGCTATGAAACTGTAGAATGAATTTTCTTCCATTTTAGTGTAATTTACACTAGTAATTGGAGCGTTTTTCGGATAATCTTATCCTATTTAGAGTTACCGCAGCTACGAACTGCCGTGGTGATGGATGGGAGTTGAAGACAAAATTTTTAATCCGTCACGCAGTGAAATAAATCAGAATAATTAGTAATATTATTACAAGAAAACTAAAAAGTCATGAAGCAAAATAAAACGATAAAATATGTGTCCTTCTGACCCCAAACTAACTTTATGAACTAGCTGACCCATTTTTATGGAAATATTTATCAAGGCTATGCTTGCTGCGTGTCCTTCCAGTAGTGTACTGACTCGTGTCGTATGTGGGCAATAATATAAAACAGTATTGACCTTCTGGCTTATGTTATTAGGGCCGGTGGGTCAGCACTTTGTTCTGTAAATTTTATCATATGGCGACCGAATTTTCTCAACATATGACGCACCAGCACAGTGTGTGTTGTAATACAATTGTTACGCAATTTAGTCAGTATTTATGATAGTTTTTAAATAGAAATTTAGTGTTGCAGTAAAAACCACTTCAAGTGATGACGCGACAGTGTTTCTGCAAGCTAGGACGCAGATGTCACTTGTCGGATGCAACACATTGCACCATTTCTTATACGATACGTAGATGTGTGACAGCATCCCTGTTGGTCCGTCAGTGGTCATTTCATTGTCATGGGATGTGGGCGGTGTTTTTTTTTACACCACTGCATGTGACAAGTAATGTGTACCGGACCATGCTCATGCGATACCTAGGAATTTCCATGTAGCCTTGTTACTAGGTCTTATCGTTGTCATTCGTGCGAACAATTTGTCTGCATTAAATGCTCTTGTCTTGACTTGCGATCGTCTTTTCCTTTTTCATGCCACGTGTATTTACACACACACACACACACACACACACACGTTTAATGTTCTCCGAACTGCCCGTGATGGTTTGTCGTAAGTCGTGCAGACATACCTCGACCCATACGTTACCTTTGAGAGAGACTGATGTGTCTCATTCATGCGTAACTAGGAATCGTATACAATTTTGGATAATGTAGTGACAGATAAATCTGACGTTTAAGAATTCCCCCCCCCCCCCCCCCCCCCCCCTCCTTGGGGGGGGTTTTTTTCAAAAACGAGGGGGGGGGGGTTTTTTTTTGGGAATTT
>Ga0123354_10002760_pt1 | contig 23583 bp, 18 predicted proteins | sample TergutLab28metaG_2_FD_97872 | JGI IMG/M metagenome (GOLD analysis project Ga0123354, IMG submission 97872) | Labiotermes labralis P4 segment gut microbial communities from Petit-Saut dam, French Guiana - Lab288 P4 | ecosystem: Host-associated > Arthropoda: Insects > Digestive system > Gut ... | reverse complement strand
CGATAACACACCCTAGTATCTACTGGATGTATGGTTGGGTTCCTGACACCCTGGTACCTACTGGATGTATGGTTGGGCCGATAACACACCCTAGTATCTACTGGATGTATGGTTGGGTTCCTGACACCCTGGTACCTACTGGATGTATGGTTGGGCCGATAACACACCCTAGTATCTACTGGATGTATGGTTGGGTTCCCAACACCCTGGTACCTACTGGATGTATGGTTGGGCCGATAACATACCCTAGTAGCTACTGGATGTATGGTTGGGTTCCTGACAACCTTGTACCTACTGGATGTATGTTTGGCCCAATAACACACCCTAGTATCTACTGGATGTATGGTTGGGTTCCCAACACCCTGGTACCTACTGGATGTATGGTTGGGCCGATAACACACCCTAGCATCTACTGGATGTATGGTTGGGTTCCCAACACCCTGGTACCTACTGGATTTATGGTTGGGCTGATAACACACCCTAGTATCTACTGGATATATGGTTGGGTTCCCAACACCCTGGTACCTACTGGATGTATGGTTGGGCCCGTGCACACCTTAGTAAATACTGGATGTATGTTTTGGTCCCTGGAACACCCTGATATGTAATAGATATAGTGTTGAGCCCCTGACAGTCTGGTACCTACTGTGTATATGGTTGGCTTCCTGACACACATTAGTGACAAACAAAGAAAGCCCTGCCTCTGCCACTCTTACCCGTGATAAGTGCAATCCAACCAGACCAAGGCCAAATCCCACTTCCACAAGAGAAATCCTTTTTGTGAGGGACAGCATCTCTTCTACACCTTTGCACACCATTCTGGCTGCAGAAATATTACTCCAGAAATGCACTGTTGGTAGTAGCTGTAACTTCAGGCCCACAACTGTTTCTTCAAGGTGTGGAGATCCCATCACCAAGGTTGGTTGCTCTGGGAACTGAGCAGTCCTACACAAATATAACAAAATCATCACAAACGAGAGAATGCAAATAAAATAATTCCTCAATATACAACCTGAATTCCTCAAAAACTGCTTGTTAAGTTGAAAAATTATACAACAAACATTTCTCATTACTTCCATGTTATAAATTTTAAATTGTTCCAGAGGTCAAAAATTTCTCCCCAGGCCCACAAAGTTCACCATAACACAACAAATAACAGGACTTAAGTTTGATGAACACAACACTACTGGTCAACTGCTGTATACCACTGACACAGTCATGCTCCTGCTTCTGGGCTGACTGCTGAGGGATGCTGTAACATTCTGCAGCGATTGCTGAGGGATGCTATCGAGACATGACATAACATCCTGCAGTGACTGCTGGGGAGATGGTCATGAGGGAACCGTAACATTCTGCAGTGACTGCTGAGGGATAGTATAACATTCTGCAGTAATTCCTCAGTGATGCTGTTGATGTATGATGTAACATTCTGCAGTGACTGCTGGGGGATGGTCATGAGGGAGCTGTAACATTCTGCACTGACTGCTGAGGGTGCTGTAACATTCTGCACTGACTGCTGAGGGATACTGTAACATTCTGCAGTGACTGCTGAGGCGTGCTATCAATATATGATGTTACATTCTGCAGTGACTGCTGGGGGATGCTTTCAATATATGATGTAACATTCTGCAGTGACTGCTGAGGGATGCTATCAATATATGATGTAACATTCTGCAGTGACTGCTGGGGGATGCTATCAATATATGACGTAACATTCTGCAGTGACTGCTGGGGGATGCTCATGAAGGATGCTCTAACAATCACTGCATTGTATTTCCTGATGAGTAACACAGTTTTGCCTTCTGATACCTCCAGCAAGACACATCTCCCAACCCAATACCCCTCCATGACACAAGTTTCCTTCCAAACATCTGATACCTCCAGTGAGGCCATTCCCACTTTGAATATGCAGAAACTGATATCTCTGTACCTTCACAGTAGTGGCACTTGCCAAGCAATATTCTAATACAAATTAAGTGCCGATGGTAGCCATTTCAACACCACATTCAACTGTAATACAAATTGTGCAATACTTGCACCTACACTCATGCTTTGCCCTGGCTACATATCTGAGCTGGGACAGACAGCAACATAATGTGACAACACAAACCACTGGCCTTCAAGTACACAGCTGTACTGTCACCAGATGGCATGTGCAGTTACCTTTTGTGAGTCTCATGATAAATGTAGGTCATTTTGCTGTCCATTTCTTTGCCACAAAATACAGCACAGGGCCGTGATGTAAGCCAGCAAAAGGTTGTTGTGTGCGCAGTGTCCATTCTGGATGCTACCGGGAAGTTCGAACACACAACACTCTTTGTGCACTTGCAGTAGTGACTTTGTATCGTCCAGCATTGCAAGGCAGGCACCCATACTTTGATATGTCAGTAACAATTTAATGTTTGTGAATATGGAATTTTAAATCTCCCATTTCTCTACAGCTGATGGCCACATTTTAACCCATGAATGTGAATATTAATATCTGTATATATAAAAGTAAATTTGGTTCCTTTGTTCATTTCTTGGTTGATCACATCTCCCAAAGCAGTGCAGAAGATGGTACAGCACATTTTACTGAAATGCCAGCATCAAAGGTTCTGCTGTCATGACAGTAGCTGGTAGTCCCAGTGATCTACCATTTCAGTTTTGGCAACTGTCTTAGATTTGCTATGTCCCTCCAAGAAGTACAATGCCATTCCCTTAAAGTCACAGGTTTTCATAATGTGCCTCAATTCCTACATTTTTTAATGTGGTTGTAAAGTGACAACAGCCTGTTCAGAGAACAGGTACATCAGCCAGCTGACAATGAACAATGCTAGCCAGCTCAACTCTGTATATATGTTGACAGAGTAATTAAATGCATGGTCCATAACAGTCAATGACCATGTTCAAGTTTCGCATTCTCCTGCTGAACTACTGTGATAACTACTCTTGAATCAACAATTAAATTGCCATGATTCAAAACCAAAACCTTCAACGGTTTCATTGTCACACTCTTTAATGTTCTGAGCCACAAAAGCACATTCTTATGTCTCTTCAATACACTATGAACATATTTTGGCTGCCTTCTTTATTGCTGACAGCAACTAGCCAGGTTTTGTCCTTCCAGTGCTTCAAACATGTGCTCTGTGAAGGCTTATTTGTGTAAACTTTACTACCTCTCAATGCGCAGCCACGAGAAAATAGCTGGTATAGTGACGATACTATGGGCTGGATGATCCAGGGCTTGATTCAAAGTGGAGGCAAGAGGTTTTTCTCCCCTCCAAAACAATCAAACTGGATCACCATCTTGGGGTTCTTTCCGCGTGGATAAAGCAACCAAAGCATCAAGCAGGCCACTCACCACCATCTAGCCCTCAGGAATGAATGGAGCTATACCTCTACTCCCCCACATGCCATCAAGGCATGGACATGGACAACTGTAAGCTTTACCTATACCTGTTTAATGTGGTCACAGGGTTATATAGGACTAGTAAAACCAGGTGATGCGAGCATGTAACATTTTAAAAATGCATCTGGATATCTGATGGCAGTTTGCCCTGACATGAATCCTGTTACGCGAACATTATCATGATACTTAAAAGCAATATCCAATCATTCTCAGGGCTGCAACAAATGCTTTACAAAGCAGTTTCGAATACAGATGCTCCACTGGTTACAAGACACATCCCCTGAGACCGCGCAACATGCCACACAATATTTAGGGACTCATTGCTGCAATAGGCAGTTCCTGGGTGAACAGCGGCAGTCTGTTGCTGCCTCCCTGCACTTCTAAGGTCTATGTTACCTTGAGTGGTGTGACGGGCAGTAAGTGTCAACGTCACAACACAGAAACAGAAGGTCTCTGAACACACCCAAATGCTGTGTTCTACCCTGTCTCTCTGGACACACACATATCTGTTACAGATGTTGTGTAACACCAAATTAGATGAAGGAGGCATCACAAACAGATGTGGAAGGTATCAGTTGTGACTCACTTGAAGATATCACCCCAGCACAGACAGAAGACAAACAGCTAAAACAATTTGACACCTAATCCTACCTATGCTCTACAGATACTGTGTGGCTTAGAATGATGCCAATTAAGCATCAAAACACACATGACTGGTAGGGGATCACAAAACATACAGAGAATGTTGGTAATTCCAACCACCTTGTAAAAGCTTCCCCTTTTTCAAACCAATCCTAGAAAAAGGCACGAAATCAAGTGGTCAGCAATCCCACCTCATATTCTGAAGGTCCTGGCTTTGATCCCAGGTCCAGGTGCTGGCTATCCCAAGTTTTGCTTGGTGACCATCAAGCAGCCCTATACAAGTTCTGGCACAACAGTGCAAGCAGGTCATCACCGCACCCTTCCACATCCTTATCAGTTCAGCCTTCGCTTACATCCTTCCATCTGAGATCGTATACCTTACAAAATGTCACTAAATAAAACGATAAACAATAAAAATTGGCAAAAGAAATTGTTTCTGATGTCAGTAACATGAGACATCAGAGCAATTCAGGTTAAGTCCAGAGAACTGGTGTTATGTGAGATGAACATACGTGTACATCACTCTGGCGTAGAGTGAAGTAACACGACACTTCTGTCCTTCTCCTTTTTCAAAGAATTCTTTCAACTCTTTGTTTAAATGTGTCATCCTGTCAGCTGCCAACTCTTCTGGACATTTCACATTCGCCAGCATCATCAGATCACGTGCCACATTGGTACGTATGATCAGTTCATGCCAGAACTGGTACTGGCAACTGCCCTTGGGGTCTTCTAATGCCTGCTCACACACACGAATCGCCTTCTCAAATACCTGTTAAAATATAATGAAGTTGATCACTGTGTTATCTGAGTCATTGCAACCAACAAACTGCACAAGAAACCAGCAAACAATACTAACTGCATGGTTTGTAAAAGGCAGAATAAACAATGGACCAAACCAATTAAATTCTTGTGTGACATCCAAAACTTCTGCACCCAGCACAAACAGGAGTGTTAACCGCAAAAGAAGAGATACAAAACCTCAACTGAAATTACAAATATGTCTGGTATTTGATGCAAAACCTCTGTACACCTCTCAAAATGGAACAGAGTACTGAGGAAAGCATATGGACTTGAACATGAAGAATGCAACAGCAAAATGCAACTGATGATGCAGACCTTGTGGGATGTTAAGCTGTGTCACTCAGCACAAGTGGCTCCTGACATTCTGAAGGCATTACAATCCTTCAAAATGTCTGGAACCTCACAACAACACACCAAATCACTGTCCAGCATCAGTTGAAAGTACTACATCAGTGCTTCACAGCATTTACTGTGCAGTAGTCAGTGCTCAATGACTGTAGATGTGTTGCAGCAGCACAACACTTCCACACAAAGCAACAAGCTGACAAGTACAGGCACCTCCAGATTACATAAGCCCTGACTTTGTCAATGTGACCTTATGTACATTCTTCCACAAACAATTTATTTTTAAAAAATTCAAGGTGCATAAATATTACATTACACTAAAAACATAAACTTCCATTACAGAGGGTACTGTTTCAAATGTAATGAATGTCCGAACTGAAAGACTGCATCACACAAACCATGGCATCCTCTCTTAAAAACTAGGCACAAAAAATAATCAGCACGTGGTGACAAATCCAACATAGTATGACGCACGTACACTCAAATTCGGTTATAACATCATCGGAGGGACCGAATAAATTGTGTCATTTTAAATGACTGCCACTCTTTGCGAGGTGTCTGGTAAAGGCGAAGGAAAAATATTTCATGGCAAAGTACATGCCTGCAGACACATTACTTGAAGTTAATGCTGTGATCTATTTCAAATTTAAATTACAGTTACAATTCAGAAATAATAAAAATTACTCCTCTGTAACTGTATCTGTCATACAGGGTCACACTATAAACACATTAACCTAAAATTAAAACTTATACAGAACAGTTACCGTGGGAACAGGAGCACTCACCGCTACACCGACACTTCTCTCTTTCTTAAACCACTTAAGTAAGTGCTTCATAAATGTCACTCCGTTCAGGCTTTAGAAATCGCTTTATTTTCAAACCATTCTGTTCACCTGTACTCAAATTTTGGTTCTGTTTTTTCCAGATCATTTGGATCGTAGAATTTACAGGACAAAATTCCCAACACACATCAGCTTTCTTTTTTCCATCTTCTACTTGTCATATCACTTTAACTTCTCCTTTGACACTCAAAACTTTCCTTCTATTCATATACACACAAAGGGAATTACCCTTACTGATGTCATTTTCCAGACCTGGAATTTATGTATCTACCTGAAAGCACACGGTGCTTGCTCTCTCAATGACAAGAAGGCAGGATTTTCAAAATAGCCTATCTCTCAGAAAATTATATTGGAAAAGATGACTGACAATGTCATTACATCCAAAGCCGATGCACTTATGTACATCATACTAAGGGAGAAAAACATATACCTTATGGGGAATTAGTTGGTAACGCAGAATGTATAACATTACAGTAGAGGCGATGCACAAACTAAGGGCATTATAAATGAGTTCAACTGTATTTACTGCACACAAAGTTACTTTTAAAAGTTTTGACACAATCACATGTTGCTTAGGATCTCATTAGACCATTACAGGATTAAAAGTACACACATACATACTCTACAAAATAAACTAAATTACATACACATATGTTTCGCGTGTCATGGTTCAAATTCCAGCATACATGAAAGTCGTCTTATGCAAAGGCATGCAGGACAGAACCTTCATTTCAGTGGGGACAATGTGTAGTCGTTACAGGCCATATTACATTGGGTGGAAAGTAGGAAAATTGTCTGGTTGAGCCCCAGTCTTATTACAATATACGAACACGAACCAACACGTCAAACTGAAGAATAACGTCTAATGGGATGTGACACTGTGTACACCGGTACCAACATATGGAGGGGAACATACTGCCTCCATCTGCAGGAAAGAAACATATATTGCACCACCTCTCACAAGGTAGTATTCTTCAGCAGAACCACCACACGAACTTCCAATCTTACATAACTGTGTAACTCTTAAAGAAATTTAACTACATTGCAAATGATGTAATCTGAGACACAGTTGGCACAAACTTTTAACAAGTAGTTATTGACTTACAAAATGTCATACTGTTTCACAGAACACAAGTACAAGTAATTTCATTAATGCCCACAAGCAAAAGGCAGCCTTCACTGCACCCATCTTCATAAAATCACAAATGCTCAGCAGCATTATGTTCCTATCCCTTGGAAAAGGTACGAAGTCAAACACAACTTAATCACTGGGGTGTATTTAATGACTCCTATCCCTTATACAGATCTTCACCCAAAGTAGACAACAAATTCAGACGGTAAAGGTAAAGCAATCCCATTACAGGCCCTGAGGGTTCCAGGAGGCTGAGGCTCCCAGATTTCAAGGCAATCGGCACATGAAGGTGGTAAGGTTGTCAGCCCTACACACTGGCCGCCTTTACTTCCCAGAAAATATTCCTTGTACTCATTTCTGTTAGAGGGTGAGTCAACCCCAGGGCCATAGTGCGGCTGGAAGGATTACATGAATGAAAAATTCCAATGACACCATCGGGAATCAAACCCACGATCTTCCAGCTTGTAGCGCAGTGCCTCAACCAACTGTGCCACCGCATGCCCCTAAATTCAGACAGTACAGACACAAATACATTTACGCCCCTTATTAAAATGCAGCTTTCAATGAGGCAATTTTCACGAAACTCACTATTACTGACTAAATCACTGTGGACATCTCCTGTATTGGATTTTATTCAAAGTGCATATATAGTGTAGACAATACAAGGAAGATTTCATTTACACCCGCAATATAGCAATTTTGATGGAATTCATAAATGCTTGACTTTATTGCATGGGGCTCTTCTATACCAAATTTCAGCAAAAATCAATCATACGAAAATAAAACCAGCAACTAAACACTGCTCCTAAGCAAAGTATGGCTGTCAATGAGCCAAATTCAACATTATCTTGACAAACTGTTTATGAAGAACATCTAAACCAAATTTCATGGAAATAAAATTGTTCATTCACTAGTATCGAACCGCAGAAAAATGGAAGGATGTCGTCTCCACATAAAGCATTCCTTTATTTACTTCACAAAGAATGACTAAAATAAAGCAAAGAAGGAAGCATAAATCAGATATCTTGAAGGGAAACTTCTCTTTTGTACATGAAATTGAAATCAGGGACAAGCCTGCAATAGGCACAGGTACTCTGGGGCCCAAGAATCAAGGTAAGCGTGGCCCAACGAAATTAGAAGGTTTAATGTCGAATTTCTCAAATCTAGCGAATAACATTTAAAGACATTCAGCCTGTGAATACAACTGGAAAGGTACCAGAATCTAGCATCACTTAGAGGTGTTAACAAACAATGACCCTAAGACACACAATGCTGAAGTGAAATGCTTAATAAACGCAAGGCTGTAACCATCAGAAGAGGGTAAAGATTACAGAAGGTCCATGCGAGGGGCAAAACAACTTCACACATGAACAATATGGTATATCACTCACAACAGAACACCAGAAGAAAGTTTAACAAAGAACCCTGCATTACAATACACAATGGTAAGTCTACATAAAGCAGAATAATCCTGCTGGGTCAAAGAGCCCAAAAATAAGTCTTATAATAAAACCAATGAGACGCACTAATTTCTCCAATTTATTTTTGGAATAAAACTCTACATGTTTCGGACAGTTCCTCTGTCCATCATGAGTACAGCACTGTACACACAGCAATGGTACATGTCATACAGGTTTGCTGACAGCTTGCTGGCGGGATCAGGGCGGAACATCCTGATCCTGCTAGCAGGCTGTCAGCAAACCTGTATGTATTGCTGTGTGTACAGTGAAAAAACTCATGACGACGGACAGAGGAACCGTCTGAAACGTGTAGGGTTTTATCCCAAAAGTAAATTTGAGAAATTAGTGTATCTCATTTGTTTTATTATAAGAATATATCATGATGCACGGTCACCTGAACGTAAAAAAAGCCCAAAAATAAATTATGGTGAAGATGAAGGCATTACAATCCTTTGAAACATCAGAAACCACTTGCACAAGAACATGCTGTCACATCAGAGAAGATCGAAACCTTCAGAATATACCTACTGTCCACCTTCAAAAAGGCTAAATAAGAATGTCTACATACTGCATACGCAGTGACACATGAGGTCAATGTCACAGCCATTCATGTCGGAAATTCCTACCTTTGCTGCTTCGAGCACATGTGGTGGGAAGTTGTGTGACACTGATGTGACCTCATTTACAGCACCATTGGCAGCACGCATGCCCACTATCAGCTGTCCAGTCACTGCATCAGTACCTGAATCACAGTGTTACCAACATTAATGTACCCAAACAGTTCAAGAATTGCATACAAGGAAACTTCACAATTGTGACAAACACTAATTAATGGTCAGTGGTCAGGTGTGTGAATCATGGCTGTGTTCCATGCTGTTCAGAAGATCAGCTCAGCTTCTACAGATCAGTACTTGGACAGCATCATGCCCCTGCATTTATTTATCTTAATGAAGATATAAGTAGCTCATGACAGACAGTGTTGAGTTAAGACTAAATTATTTGCAAAGAAGCATTCAATGACTAATTTGAAATTGTCATCACTGTATATGCCTGGATGGAATCAGGAAAACCGCAAATACCCCCAAGTTCAGACGGCGAATCCTCTGGCCCAAATTTGAAAGCAGTCCAGACAACCAATCACATGGCTAATATCTGAAACCACTCCAGACAGCCCATCTCCTGGCCAAAATCTGAAACCATTCCAGACAATCAATCTCCTGGCCAAAATCTGAAAGCAGTCTGGACTGCCAGTCTCCCGACCAAAATCTCAAAGCAGAAATTACCAAATATGAAGCAGGCATGCTGCTCACATGGAGTCATCACCCAAAACTAACTAAACGAAGTAATGCTTCAAGACATTCATAACTGAAGGTAAAGATTTCCCATGAGTACCGTAAAGGCATATGCAGGAGCAGAGGTACAACTCCACGCCTTTTTAACCTTGGCACTAGATGGAGGTAATTTATCAGCCTCACGCCCAGGCCGCTTTGTTCCCAGGGACAGAGCTGCCAGTACCCACTGAATAGAAGTCTGGGTAGGACAAAAAGCACTTTGGAGGAGATAAAAAATTTCTTACCCTTTGCCATGATTCAAACCACAACTCCCCAGTGGTCGCGCCTGCAGCCCACAAACTTGTAGTACATCCAAGTACATTCATATGCATTTTCAAAACTGCTTAATTTATTTATTGAAATAAAATTACTTTGCACTACCAGTGCAAATGGAATGACCAAGCACAGTAACGTATTGTTAACCCTTCTGGTGATGACACCAAACAGAACTGACTCAAGACTTATAGTGTAGTAACCAGGGTTATGCCAAATGCATTGCCTCATTGAAGCTATACTGTCCAGAAAGAGGCAATTTAAATCAGCCAGTACTTAGCTTGGAGCTAACAGTTTACTGTGTTTCGATTCTCCCATAACTCTAAAGTCAGTCACCTCTGGGAGGTAACATTTGAGCCTTTCACAGGTGTTGCCATATATTTACATTTTAATGCAGGTGCTGCTCATGGCCACATATCAAGCTAGCATGATTTCTGTTGCAACTGACCTGGCTAATCACTGTCTGTGTTAAAACTTCTTTCATGCATTTCTGTAACAAATTTCTGTAACAAGTGACATACAAGCACATTATATATACACAAGTCAACCTCTGCATACTGTACCAGGAAACTGTGATTTTCTAGCTTGCAGGCTGCAAGCTGTACCAGTGCGTTATTTGTGTTATATGCCTTCAGTAATCGCACATTTGACATTTTTCTTTGCTTTTTAATAACTGAAAAATCCATATAAATATAAAAAGTGTAAGATTTTTTATGTACGATAATGGGCACAGGACTGATACTTCTAAACCTCGGCTGGCAGACACTTGATTGCATTCCTGCGCCCATCCTGAATGGGTTAATGGTCTCAGTACTGAAAATATTCTGTGTATCAGAGAATACAATGCATGACTGCTGAAGGTTAAAATAATCCCCACTAAGGGGCCCTCAACTGATACTTCACTGCGTCACTGAGCCTGGCACTGGGACACTACTAAAAATGGCACAGCCAAAGATCGTGTCAACAAGCTGCACAGCAGAGACTAGGGTGTGCAGGGTCTTTGTCATCCGCGATCAACGAGACCCACAAAAACACAACTTAAAGTTGGGACTTTCAAGCTAAAAGAGATCATGTGAATAGGGGCTAATGAGGACCAGGTTGGTGTGTACAGTGCTTTCTACACATTAACGTTAATACAATGCCAACACTTCTTTAAGGAACACATGATCATAACATATGTACAGCAACAGACTGAAACCATACTGGAAAATTTGTGGTGCTTATGCGGTACAATCCTTGGAAATTTGGATGACTCTTTCACATTATTCTACAAAAGTACGTCCCCAGGATATCAGAGACCCAAAGACCCCTATACTCACTCACTCACTTCCAATTAATGACCTTGAAAACGGTCAGACTGATAGAAAGAATATGGGGGGGGGCAGAAAATGTGTGTTTCGTTTTTCTCTACACAGTTTGTTTCACTGTGTTCAACAATTACTGAGTGACACATGAGTTATATTCCAAATGTGTGCACAAACGCACACATTCACATAGAGTATCAGCTACTGTGGTCTGACTGCAAGTGCAAATGGACAGCAGAATTCAGTAAACTGCTCCAATATCAAATTTCAAGAAATCCAGTACGCAGTTCTCAACCTGTCACATACATACAGTTAGGAATGACACAGTTCCTTCGAGGCATCCCACTCTCTCCTCATTACTGTATCCCCTCCAGCCCCAACAGGTCTGCATCAACCAGTCAGTGAACATTATCTCTATCAACATCAGCGTGAACATACCGACACTGGCAAATGGACAGAAATATAATGATGTGTGCTGGAAAGTGAAGCGTAACAGCCCGAGGAAGATGTGCAGCTGGTTCAACCAACGGACTTCTATGGCACTCACTATGGCATATTTTTGTAACATTTTGTTGCAGACACACCAACAGAGAAACAAACAAAACACAGAAGGGCATAAACCACACAACAGTGTTTATACCTACCTATTGAAAATTTACACCGGTTTGCAAAACGTTTCTTTGGTGGACACATCTTGAATTTGTTCAACGTACAAACAAGTCCACAGTTTTCCATTTCTCTACGCCTAATTAATCCTTCATATATTGTGTAACTATCACCTAAACGTTTTGCTACATTACTGAGTTTCATATAAACATCTTCATTCTTCTTGGCAATCTGCAAAGAAAACATTACTTTATTATTCTGTGCAGTCCTGCTTCATGCACAGTTGGCACTACTTCAATGGACAGTTGCTTAATTGTAGTATGTTACCAATATACACGCAGTACAACCACTTAGAACAAGTTTTCAAACTCTCACATGATGTGGACTTGTGTTAGGGCAGTGGCAAACACATCATCACAATTACTGAACAGAAACTGACTATAAAGAAGAGTCTCAATACATGATTAACTGGTTTGAAGAAGCCATCATGAACGATGGAATCAAGAACAGCAGAATCCACTTGCTGTGTATAATGCCTATCTGTTTCCAGGAACTAATGAAACAACCAGGAGTGCACATAACATAGGTGCACAGTTGATCTGGCAACTACAATTTGTACAGTTGAGCCTAATATTTTCAGCATAATTCTTGCCATTTTTCCCCTTCAGTGCATGGAGCAGCAAGCAACAGAGAGCAGTAAGGCTACTAAATTTTCTTGGACAACTAGTCAGCTCTGGAAATAACCTCCAAAAAGCCTGGACATTCACTTTTAACAAAGCACAGAAAGTTTTTGCAGGAACAAAATAGGCCTAAATAGCTGAAGAAGTCTCATTTCATAAAACACAAAAACAATCAATCTCACTTATGAATGACGGAGGCTGACAGGACTGAAAATGACCCGTGCAGGTGCAGAATGACAGGCGAGGCCAACTCACCAGCCACTGTGGTCTCATCCCAATTTGTTAGAACCAGACAAGAGGCCTGATATCGCTAACACCAAGACTCCACTGTATTTCCCTTTCTACTGAACAAGATCCACTTTCACAACAGTGCCAATGCTGCTGTATGTTAGAAACCGTGAAAATAAAGAACACAAGGTTACAAGATGACGTTATGACAAAGTCATCAAAAAGCTACAGCTCTCTAGTTTTCCCTGCTCATGCCATGCAGACAAAGGGGGAAAGCAGAGGTACAACTCCACTCATTCTTAACCCAGCAGTAGATGGGGGTGAGTGGTTAACCTCATGCCCTAGCCACTGTACCTGGAGGGAAAGGGCCCCCAATATCCACTTAACAGGAGGTTCGGTGGGGCCTATAGCCAGTCTAAGAGATCTTGTAAACAAGAAATATCTTCTGCCCTGCCCACAAGATGAACCCTATCTTGTCCTGTACATTACCTATCCACTATACTATGATATCCTGGCTCCCCAGTAAAAGAATGTAGTTCCTTAATTTAGAGTTTTGATGTCAAGAAAATGACAAAAGACACTCGTGATTAAGTTTAAAAAGGAATCATTTCACATAACATGGAAACACACTCACAGCTGGAAATCCTCACTGTGGTAAGGCTGTGATCTTCCAGAATGACATCATACAGTCGGTACATGGTTAGCAACGCTTAGGAGGAAACATGTTGCATCACAGCATGAAAGACCACAGTTCAGAAGAGACTGCTAAGGAAGCTCACACATCTCTCTTAAACTGAGCTCTGTAATGTCACATTCTGCACCTGCAGCTCACACACCCCTCTTACCTATGCACTATAACACCACATTCTGCACCTGCAGCTCACATATCTCTCTTACACTGAGCTCTGTAATGCCACATTCTGCACCTGCAGCTCACACATCCCTCTTACCTATGCACTATAACACCACATTCTGCACCTGCAGCTCACGCATCTATCTTACACTGAGCTCTGTAATGCCACATTCTGCACCTGCAGCTCACACATCCCTCGTAAACTTAGCTATGTAACACCACATTCTGCACCTGCAGCTCACACATCCCTCTTACCTGTGCACTATAACACCACATTCTGCACCTGCAGCTCACACATCTCTTAAACTGAGCTCTGTTATGCCACATTCTGCACCTGCAGCTCACACATCCCTCTTCAAATGAGCTCTGTTATGCCACATTCTGCACCCACAGCTCACACATCCCTCTTACCTGAGCTCCGTAACACCACATTCTGTACCTGCAGCTCACACATCCCTCTTAAACTGAACTCTTTAATGCCGCATTCTGCACCTGCACCTCACATATCCCTCTTAAACTGAGCTCTCTAACGCCACATTTTGCACCTGCAGCTCACACATCCCTCGTAAACATAGCTCTGTAACACCACATTCTGCACCTGCAGCTCACACATCCCTCTTACCTGATTGAGATATGGCACTTGCTCCACCTGTTGCTGAACTGGACCCTGTTTAATTTTTTTTGCAGGTGGTTTTTTAACCTCATCCATCGTCCCAGCTTTACGTTTTCGTGGATTCCGATTTTCCACCTAACAAAAAAAACAATCAACACTCAGCACAATACCTTTCCCCAAAATGTTACACACTGAAAGCAACTGACTACCATCAGCCCACATCAAGCATGATGCAGCAAACCTCAGCAGACTGAGAATGGACAAATAGCTGTGGTCATTAAATTCTTACCACATTACTCCACTTTACCATTACAGACTCACGTCCATGTTATATCTTCATGATGCAGTGAACAGTCACTTGAGTTTGTAGTTCATGCGATGGTTTCTTTCACACAACTACACCAGTGACAGCAAAACTAAAACTAACACTTTTTTTGTGCCAGTAGGACATACACTCAAGCTGCACCCTAACAACTGAGCAGGTCATGCACCATAACATGAACCAGGACATGGTCTCATGAGGTCATGCACCATAACATGAGCCAGAAGGACATGGTCCCATGAGCAGGTCATGCGCCATAACATGAGCCAGGACACAGACTCATGAGGAGATCATGCACCATAACATGAGCCAGGACACAGACTCATGAGGAGGTCATGCACCATAACATGAGCCAGAAGGACATGGTCTCATGAGGAGGTCATGCACCATAACATGAGCCATAAGGATATGGTCTCATGAGCAGGTCATGTGCCATAACATGAGCCAGGACATGGTCTCATGAGGAGGTCATGCACCGTGACATGAGCCAGAAGGACATGGTCTCATGAGCAGGTCATGCACCATAACATGAGCCAGGACACAGTCTCATGAGCAGGTCATGCACCGTAACATGAGCCAGGACATGGTCTCATGAGGTCATGCACAATAACATGAACCAGAAGGATATGGTCTCATGAAGAGGTCATGCACCATAACATGAGCCAGAAGGACATGGTCTCATGAGCAGGTCATGCGCCATAACATGAGCCAGGACACAGTCTCATGAGCAGGTCATGCACCATAACATAAGCCAGGACATGGTCTCATGAGGAGGTCATGCACCATAACATGAGCCAGAAGGACATGGTCTCATGAGCAGGTCATGCACCATAACATGAGCCAGGACACAGTCTCATGAGGAGGTCACGCACCATAACATAAGCCAGGACATGGTCTCATGAGGAGGTCATGCACCATAACATGAGCCAGGACATGGTCTCATGAGGAGGTCATGCACCATAACATGAGCCAGAAGGACATGGTCTCATGAGCAGGTCATGCACCATAACATGAGCCAGGACAGAGTCTCATGAGGAGGTCATGCACCATAACATAAGCCAGGACATGGTCTCATGAGCAGGTCATGCACCATAACATGAGCCAGGACACAGTCTCATGATTACAGGCCCAACCAGAAGGAAAGGAAACTACTCTTGAACCCACAGCTTACACTTCTGTATGTGCTGCCATAAAAAGGGCTTCTTACTCTTAACTTCCCAACCACAGTGGCTATGAAAACAAATGTCCCAGTTCCCATTTCAACATTCCTCCCTACCCCTCTCTCCCTTCCCATGGTTCTGACTGCCCACCTTTCGTTTCACCATACTGCTGACCTGCTGCCTCACCCTGATCACTTGAATGTCACCCTGGATCTACTCCTACAACGCTGACAATAAAGGATCCTCCAAAACACTAGTATCCACCTACAAGACTACATAATGTCACAACCCAGAAGAAAACAATCTGCATAACACCTACCATGCAAACCCAAACACTCATATTTATGCATACAATTAAAAAAATGGGGAATGACAATTTCAAGGGGGAAATAATGAATAATAAGCGTCACTTATTTTATTTTGAACACCACTGTACTGTGCGTAATTCTTGTTTCACCAACAGTCAAAATACTAATGTCTTATTCCCCAATACTTACAGACAATGTTTTACCTGACGGGCAATATATAATTGTTCCACTGCCACAAACATTCACTGGCTCTATTGCCTATACCTATACTTGACCACTGGTATGGATATTCAAGGCTACCATGCAAAATCACACATAACTAATTATAACCAAAATCTGAGGCATCAATTGTGGACATGAAAAGCCTAACTCTGCTGTTTAAATGGAAGGGAAGGTGGACTGTATGCTGTCTTACCATCACACTGGTAAGCATGACAGAATGACCCACGAAATAACATTAATCTTGTAATATTAATGCTAAAGTAAAGATGTGCATTGTGATTTTGTTAGGACTACATTAATAACAAACACATGTTTTTAAAAACTCCCATCAGTTCTGAGAAATGTTAATGCAATAAAACAGTACAGTGTTCAAAATACAGAGTGGCTACAAATTGAAGGATGATCTGGAGGGCATGTAACTTTTTATCCAGGACACATATAGAAAATTTCTTACTACGAAACAGTCTCGCAATATTTAAGCTTCATCCGCATACGTCTGAGTTCACAGTTTTTCTGCTAATCCAAAGAGGAGCTCAAAGACAGAACTGGAAATGCCGTAATGACAGTCGAGCGGGGTATGCTATGACAAGTGTGAGGTGAAACTGATTATAGGTGGAAAGTGTGTCATGTTACTAATGGAGCCCACAATCAGTACCTGTGACCACATATGTGAACACACTTGGACACTGGAAGATTGTTTGGTGGTAAATGAGGTTCACATACACTGTATTATTATTCATCCATCATCACAACAATAGTGGAAAAATTTTAAACTTACAAATACACAGAAAAACAAGGTAAGTAGTGTGAGAGTGATCTATAGCAAAAAAAAAAAACTTTTTTTGCATGTGTTCTCAGTAGATGTAACAGACCTATGAAACTTCCCACTAACTTACAGTCACCCAATATACCAGGTGACTCTCACATCATATGGCACTCTTGAATCACATCACAAAAATATACCGCTTTACCCCCATCTCGTTCTAACAGTTGTGGCTACCTTAACTACAGAATGCCTGCTATCATTTAGTTAGAACATTCTGCCTTACCATTCACCATCTAAGAGATATTTCAGCCTAAGAAAGAAGTAATATGAGCTTGGAAACTGCACAGCAAGGAGCTTCATGATTTTCATTTCTCATCAGATACTTTTTACATGATGAAACGATGGGAGGATGAGAGGGGCAGGGCAAGTACCATGCATGGGGAAAAAGAGATATGCACAAAGGATTTCGGCGCAGAAACTTCACAAAAACAGGCCACTTGGAAGACACAAAAAAGAGAGGATAACAGCAAAATGAATCTTAAATAAACAGGATGGTAGGGCATAGTGTGAATTAATCTGGTTCAGAACAGGGGCAATGGCAGGCCGTTTTGGAATGCGGTGGGAAAATAAGTACAGGGGCCATCTGGATCTTTGCTTAAAAAAACAGGGCTCCTCTAATTTAGTGATAGAATATGGGGCACAAAAGGCCTGTCCTATGGCCTAGGTGCATTGGGCCTGGAAGGCTTGAAACCAAATACCATTCATTCAATTGGAATGCGGTAATGACCCATATGTAATGCAGGAAATTTCTTGACTAGCTACAGACCTATTATCTTCCGCAGAAGAACTCTCCTCCATGGAGTATGTTATTTCATTCAGTTACTATGATGGACATGCAAATAACAGTATGCTATACATATCACAGCCTGGGGTGTTCTGCAGTAGGTCGGTGGTATAAAGAGGGAAGTCACTTTAAAGTTACATTTGCATGTGCAATACCATCCTTGCAGAATGCTTATTAAAATCATTTCACCTGAACACACATTTACAAATGGTGAACACAGTGTTGTGACTTTGTAATGGGAAATTTCATGAAAAACTGTTGAACTATTTTAGTCTTCCCTTATACTGGATAACAACCACTTGACGAATTGCAGGTTCAGGTGACCATTCATTGCGATAAATTCTTATAATAAAACCAACTAGATGCACTAAGTTTTCAAATTTATTTTTGTAATAAAACTCTACATGTTTCAGACAGTTCCTCCGTCCATCAACAGCACTGTACACACGACAATACATACAGGTTTGCTGACAGCTTGCAAGCAGGATCACGACAGAGTTGCGTCCTGATCCTGCTCGCAAGCTGTCAGCACACCTGTATGACATATATCATTGCTGTGTATACAGTGAAAAACTCCTGATGAAAGGCAGAGGAACTGTCCGAAACATTCAAAAAATAAATTTGAGAAATTAGTGCATCTAGTTGGTTTATTATAAGAACCACTTGACATTATGAGTCACACATATCTGTGCCTGTACGGACATTTAAACTTCTGCTCAGAACATGTTCTGGACATATATATATACATATATACAATTCCCACCACACACATTCCTGTGTTGATGTTAAAATACATGGAAACCATATCTATCAGGAGTGCCAGATCTGCGCAGGGGTGGACACACCACAAATGTTATGCCATGAGTACATTTCCTACCTTGTTACAAGTAGCAGACAGAGGAAAATTATTGTAAAAATAGAAGAAAATTCAATATTGTCAACAGACATCACATTTAATTAAAAACACTCACCACAGAGCTCCTGGTTCAATCCCAGGCCAGTCCATATGTGATGTGTAATAGACAAAGTGGCACTGGGTCAGGTTTTCCTTCTGGGTACTTCAGTTTTCACCTGTCACTATTATTCTTCCAATGCCCCATACTCCCTCATTCATCACCCACAGCATACAATTGTAGCAAATGAGAGTGCATGCAGGTTCATATGGTAAAGAGGACAACAATAGCAACCATTATGAACTTCCCACTCACCACTGCCGTCAATCTGTAGCCCATGTAAATCTGTTTGTGCAGAATATCTCTGGCAACATCCATTTCATCCTTTGATCTGAAATGCACACGCAGAGCCAAGTCACCTCTGTGTCGTGGTTCAATCCTGTGGGAACCAACTCCCAGTGTGGTATTCAACAGCTGCTTTAAGTCCTGCAGGGGAAAAAAAAAAAAAAACAGCAAAATCTAAAAATACGAGACGTTCCCTTGCATTAAATCTCCCTAAGGTTTGCGCTCTCTACAGACCATGGTACATGTCACGTGATGTTTTCAAACATCACGCTCACCTCTAATGCATTATTACAATAAGTATGTAGATTTAACATCGGTTTATTCCTCTCTAACCAGTTTCAAACTTTTACCAGGTCATCTTCAGGAAAACTTGACTACAAAACACAGATATGAGATACCACGGTTTACACCAATAAGCAAGCTACTGTAATTACCAATGTAAACTGAGGTACTTCAAATCTGTTTTTTCTAAACAAGTCTCCTCAAAGACAACCTTATCAAAGGGCAAAACATGTTGGAGAGATAAAAAATGGTTATTAATTTCACAACTTACATGCATGCTAAGGACTCTGTTCTTCTGTGGTGTTATGCCCTAGGATGTAACACATCAGACCTCCACACCATTGAAGCCACAGGCATTATATTTCTTCATAATGTCTGGAACCAATTAACCAGTGAGGCAGCATCACATCCCAGAAGAACAGAGTCCTCAACCACATTACCATGAAAACCTCAAGACTAACTCACATGTATGCTGTCAGATCTTCCATGATTCATCCACAAAAAAAATTCATTCACAAGCATATCATTCCTTTTTTATATCACAACAAACTAAACCTGAAACTGCCATCATACAACATAAACATTTCATTGTGGGTAATGCTGCTAATTGGCTAAGAAAATATACTGGCTAAATCTCAGGACTTCCCAATGCCAACTTTGTTCTCCAACCACAAGCACTGTACCATCCACTATCTCTGTGGTGGAACTGTGTCGTCACGGCACAGCGCAACAAACATAACTGCCGCAACAGCCAACAACAGCACTGCTTTCAAATTTCTGTACAGCAAACAGGCACTCAGGACAGCATTATATATACATATTCATAAACACAATGAAATACACTCACAACTGCTGGTTTAATACATGTTTCTGTGCTTTCACTTAATTAAACACCTCCCACTTAATGTGTTGCATGCTCACATCAGTTTAACATTATCTGACAATTTCCTTACTTCAAGTGGAAGATTATTATAGACCTTGAAGCCTGAGTGGCAGGGACCTTCCTGACACATTTTTAGGTCTGTCATTGGTTGGAAAAAATTAGTGTTACCCCTTATACTGATACTACGTATTTCTGAATCCATGTTAAGCAAATGTTTGTTATGCATCATAAACAAAACTATAGACAATATGTATTATGATGCTAAAGGCAATATTTGTAAAGTTTTGACGTACTCTCTACAAGAATCTTCAGGTCTGGCACCAATTATTATCCTAATAATTCTTTACTGTCGCTTGAATTTGTTGACATTCTGTGTGGCATTTCCCCAAAGAACAAGTCCATGCATTATAAATGAATGAAAATAAGCATAGTAGATCATTTTTAGTGAATCAAGTGATAATGCTGATCTTGTTATTCTCAACATAAAACAAGCTTGCTTTAATTTGAGAGTAATAATTCAGTAAGTCACCTCCAAGACACTGTGTTGTCGATTAATAATTCATGAAGCTTTACATTTGTACTACTTTGCATAATTTTATTATCATAATTAATGTGTATAGCTGTAGAACAAATATTTTTGAACTGAAATTGCATAAAGTATGTTTTAATGAAATTCAGAGGAAACAAACAAGTTTGCATTAAACCATTCATTCATCTTTTTAAACACCCAATTTACATTTTGTTCTAAACCAGTAATATTGGGGTTGCCAACGATTATGATTGTGTCATCTGCAAGTAAAATGGTTTTAAAACTAATCTTTAAATTTTCAGAATTTATTTTAGTTATGTTGTTAATATACAGTAAAAAGATTAAGTGTCCAAGTATTGATCCTTGCAGTATGCCATATTTAATGATACCCCAATTAGAGATACTGTTTTGAGTTAATCTATAATTGAGTGGCCAATATGGTCAGAATTAAGATGTGGACTGCAGGAAATATAGACTGGCACAAACATATGTATTATGAATACATTTGCTTATTCCCTTACCAATATTTCTTTTATTAAAGATACAATATGTGGAACAGTTGGTGAATCAAAAACCACAACAGCTAAACATTATAACAAACATTCAAGTATTCTGGCCTGTTAAAATGTCAAACAGATAGAGAGTTATTGACATTTCAAAGGACTTTAGTGCCTTCACATTCTGGAACTAGCAAGTGAAGAAGATGAATGCACTATGATCTTTCAAAACATTGCTGTTAAGCATTTGACACAGAACAAAATACCAGACAACTTGAACTTTCAGCAATACCACTGTGAAAACCTCCAATTTCGCAACTAACAACATTATATATTGGTACAGCTAACGTTGTGATGAGGGACAGCAAGTTTATTATTTGCCCGTTTGTTGGCTATATTTCACTTACCCCAGACTGTGGAGGTGCCAATCCACGTACTAATAATACATCTTTCCACTCTCCTTGTGTGGTAGAGGGTGCTTTTACAGTTCCTTTCGTAGATCCAGGTTTAGTAGAGTCTGTTTTGTTCTCAGACTCCGTAACTTGCTCGGTCTCAGTACAGACAGTGTTCTCGTCTCCTTTATTTCCTTGGGCCTCCTCAGGATTATTCACAGTTTGCGAAAATTTAACATCCATATTTTCCACTTCGGTCTTGTCACCTGAATTCTGAAGGTCGTCGGTTCCTTTCTCATTACTTTTGTCTGGAACACTTTCAACTTCTATCTCGTCTGTCGACTTAAGGACGTTTTCGTTTACTACAGACGAGTCAGTAACATCAGTCACGTGTTCTAATGGAGGTTGATCATTAAGTGGTGTGTTGGTTATATGAGCTTCTCCAGTCATTACAGCATTATTTATTTCTTCACCCGTATTTTGTGCACATTCAGAATTTTGGTCACGCAGCAAGCCTGGCTCTTCCGTCTGCAAAAGTGGCTGCATTTCTACGTCTGATTTGTGCAGCATAATTTCACCCTCATCTCTACCATTGGCTTCGGAGTCCAGTTGCCTGTCTGCTACTTCATCACTCACTTTATAATTTTTATCCTCTTCGTCAACAGGTTTACGTTCCAGATCCATTATAAATGAATGGGATGCAAAACAAAACTATGAACGTCAACTTCAAAGCGATTCAAACCCACTCAGTACCACTAAAATGTCCGTCACCCATGGATGTGAGCACAGCAACATGCACTATTTCTGTGGTTATACCAAAGAGTGTACGCGCACAAAAAAAAAACACATAGATATAGATGACCCGTGATATGCACAAAGCTTGGACAACACACTCTGTGCCATTCTTGTGAGGTCGCGTACGTACAGAGTGGGCGAGAAGTCACCGTACACCGACCAATAAGCTGCCATAATTTGATTTGAATCACTTACGTACGCCTTGGTTACATGTCCAGTGAATCCGTATGTGCATCTTGATGCTGGACACATATCATATCATTTATTATATTCCATAAATCCATGATTGTGTACAGACACCACTGGATGTGGAACTTGTCAATGTAGTATATTAAGTATAGTCATTCTACATAATACATAGTACATAATACAATACATAATACATTGTTAAACAATCAAATTAAGATAGGTAAATAAGGTATAAGTTGAAATGTTCCTTCTATAAACTTAGGACTAGCATAATAAAGTAGGTAAATAAGTATAAGTTGAAAATGTTCCTTCTATAAACTAAGATATATAGCTGTTGTAGTATTCTTCTAGTGAGTAGTAAGAGTTTAGGTGGAGGTATTTACCTAGTTCCAATTTGAATCTTTTGACATCATTAAATGAATTTCTTATATTAGTGGGGAGATTATTAAAGGCCGTCACTCCAGAATAGTATACCCCCTTCTGGTACAAGGTTAGGTTGGCCTGAGGCTGATAGAGATTGAAATTTTGTCTGGTATTGATACCGTGCCTGTCTGAATTTACTTGGAACAGGCTTTTATTTTCCACCACAAACATCAAAAGTGAAAGTATGTATTGAGACTGTAGTGGGAGAATCCTCAAGTGTTTAAATGGTTTT
>Ga0123354_10002758_pt1 | contig 23593 bp, 15 predicted proteins | sample TergutLab28metaG_2_FD_97872 | JGI IMG/M metagenome (GOLD analysis project Ga0123354, IMG submission 97872) | Labiotermes labralis P4 segment gut microbial communities from Petit-Saut dam, French Guiana - Lab288 P4 | ecosystem: Host-associated > Arthropoda: Insects > Digestive system > Gut ... | reverse complement strand
TGCCTGGAGTACACGGAAATTGTACCTGGGTTACAAGGAAATTGTACCTGGGTTGAACGGAAATTGTACCTGGGTTACACGGAAATATGTTCAAGCCATTTCGGATACTATTATAGGCAAATTTTACGAGGTGTAAGGGTTAGCGTAGTCGGTATAGCAAATCGCTATGGGCTTGTCGGTCTGGGGATGGAATCCAGGGGGGGGGGGGGGGGGGGAACCTCCCCCCCCCCTCCTGGCCGGTCCTGGGGCCCACCCATCCTCCTGTACAATGGGTACCAGGTCATTCCTGGCGGTAAAGCGGCCGGGGCGTGGCGTTGACCACCCACCCCCATCTAGCACCGAGGTTAAGAAAGAGTAGAGCTATACCTGTGCTCCCCCTCTGGGCCTTCGTGGCCTCTTCTGAGGTGAACTTTACGGGATATAAAATACAAGAAAAAGAAAGTATTAAAAACCGACCCCATACCCTGTAGCATGTATGCAAGAAAGCTTTAACCCGGCAGCACTGGGAATCGATTAGTTGACAGTTTCTGGGCAACGACTTGCTTCGGGTCCCTTGTTAGTCGTTTTCAATTGGTAAGCAGGAGTCTTTGTATTCGGAAAGCAACGGAGGTAGGTGTGTCCGCGTCTGTAGCGTATTGCAGCTGGCCACTTTCAGTTCCAGTTGATTCCACAGTCGTGGGCTTCTGATCAGAGCTGAAATATCTTGGGCAACGTTAAAACAGGACCAATGGAACACCCGCTGAAAATTTAAGGGAAACGTTTGACAGATCCCGTTTGTTCGTACGGTGTCAACAGATGACCCTCTCCTGGAAACACCAGTACACACGATGTCACGATTTCACTGCGTGTTCCATCGGTGATCTGGAAGGTCCAAATAAGTGATCGGTCCAGTAGTTTGGTAGCATACGTCACTTTGGAAGCCCGTATTTGTAACATTTGCGAATACAAAATTGAATAAAAATTTGCTATTGAAAACATTGTCCGAACGTGCTACAACACACGTGTATATAACCGGTAGACATTTTGTGCATGTGTGTGTATGTATGTGTGTGGGAAGTCTAATTATAGGCCCCCTTGTGTGCATCAAAACATGTTTTCCTCGACAGTGTTATTTTTCACACGTTGTCTTTAGGTGTTCTTGTTTATAGACGGAGAAGGTAACCGTCGACCAATTGATCTCATCCCAGGTTGTTTGTAGGTAAGCCCACTGCATAGAAATTATTTCACACAGGCACTGGGGTTACTTAACGGTGCCCCTTTTTAATTCCATATTTTAAGTGGCTGCAGTATGAATTGTAAAGAATTTTAAAATGATTGGACATGGCCACTTTGAAGGTACTGTACCGCAATTTTCCATGGAGGGACTGGGGAAAACCAAAGATAAGCGAAGTCAGGGTAGCAGGTCTTGAGGTCCACATCGGCCCTGAGACCCGATTACGAAGCACAACACTGCACTACGACATTCGGTGCGTATCATTTAAGGAACTAATTAAATATTTAACATTCATATGTCCGTGCATCGCTAGTATATTCTCAGAGTACAACTAAAAAGATGCGACTTTTCTCAATTTACTTATTTCTGTAAGACGCTCTACATGTTTCAGACAGGCGGGTTTTCCGTCCATCATCAGGAGCTCAAAACTGCACATACAGCGTCAGGCATTTGTCAGACCATTGCTGCTAGCCTGTCTGAAACATGTAGAGCGTCTTACAGAAATAAATGAATTGAGAAAAGCCGCATCTTGTTGGTTGTACTCTGAGAATACTTAAGTGAAGTTAAACAGGCAATTATGAGAACATAATGAAAGTAAGATGGCATGACATAGTCGTAATATGACTTTAGATAATTACTCGTAATTTGAAAATGTCCGAATCACTTGAAAATTTAATGTACAATTTATGAAACATTTTGCTTATCCACCAGAGGTTCTCGAACAACGCTGAAGAGCTAATATCTTATCAGGAACGTTTAAAATATCAGAGCCACGGGGAATTTCCTATCTTCGTGATGCCGCTCTTTGTAGAAATAGTCGACAGCCTCAGTGCTAAAGTCTGTGCCTTAATGTACCGAAGGTCACTCGTGTCCGCATGTATAAATACGGCGACTGTATGGTATAATGTGGAAGGAATGCAGTCCCCAGGATACAGCGCGCGGACACTATCATTCATAAACGACAGTAAAAGTAATCTTGTCGCTGTGCACGCCGTGAAGGTGTATTGGGGCCTGAAGGTGTAGTTCCAATTATTCTTAACCTCGGCACTTGGTGGTGGGGGTCAGCTTCACCCCCCTGCCCCTTTCCCCCCCCCCCCCATGAAAATAGCATCTGGTACTCATTAAATAGGTGGCTGCAGGGTGGGGACAGAGGACCCACACGTTTTATGAAGAAAACAGCCTGCAGACTGGTCCTTGGGCCTACACACAGCCCGCTGTTGAACCCTTTCAAGACGAAACTGTCGGCGTTATAAGGATTTATTTCTAACTGCTCAGTAAAAACACTCCGTCTCGTTTATCAAAAACGGATATTTAATGCTGTGTAGGGAAATAATCGATGTTTATTCTGAGATCCACTCTAGGTATATAAACACGCTCTGTTGTGTGGGCGGAATATTATTTTCAACCCCGATGTTCAGTCAAGTAACCACTAAGCGTTAGAGACACCAGAAGTACATGCAACTTCACATTGTATTTTGGAGACTCTCTCTGGAGTCATCCTCTTTACAGACCGAGATAGATGTGGGAAGGTAGCGTACCGTAATGAGAATGATTACGATGACTGGGGATGGAAGTAGGCCTATAGACCTATGTCCAGCTGTCTCAGGATCATGTCCAGTGGTAGGCTTTGGCATTAACATTCCTCTCAGTAGGCGTTACGAGTTATTCCCAGCACATTTTAATCCCTATCGCGTACTCGCGAAAACCGAATATTATCTTCGTCACTTCTGTCCCTCCGTCTGTCCGTATCTGTCTGTGCGCTGTGTCAGTTCGGCCCCCAGTGGACGGATTTTCGTGAAATTTGATATTACTTTATATTAAATTCTATAGAGAAACTCGAAATTTGCACGAAGACCTATAATCGCCATACGAGCGCTTTCTTGGGTAAATTGGTATCAGACGCGTTAGTATAGCCAAGAAGGTATAAGCATTACGCGAACGCGCCACGTTGTTACTTTATACGTGCATTGCCAGTCTTGTTGTACCAGGAAGTGTTTTCATGCACACGCTGCATGTAATGCGGTGAAGTACTTTGCCTTGTTGTCCATTTACGTCTGAACAAGTCTGTTCGAGAAACTTAAATAGATTCAGAGATAATATATAACGTCATACTCCCCCGTATTACAGCCAACTGGTTTCTTGCTGCTTTGTATTATTAGGGAACGTAACGTTTGGGCTTTCGAAACGTGCGATTGTGTTGGCCCCTCCCCTGTCTTTGCTTTATCTTTCTTCCTACACACATACATTTCTACACTGTTTCTTCGCTAGTACGCAAAAAATAACCAAATTTCGTATTCCCTAATTCCCGTCTACAAAACCGGTTATTCTGCCACGTTTCTGGTGATTTGATCCGTTTTCTTCATTCTAGCAGGAATCTTGCCATTTTTGTTACATCTGTCACCAGTTACTTTCTTAAGCAATGGGAATTCAACGAAATGTGAAACTAACATCATGGTACTAACAAACACTTTCCCAGTTTCTTAATCCCTTACCGTAAGCAAATATTATTTTCCAGGGCAAAGCGGCTGTACTGAAGTACTGTGCATGTGTGTGTGTGTGTGTGTGTGTGTGTGTTTGTTTGTTTGTTTCTTTGTTTGTTTGTTCCTTACACATATATTGTCGTGAAGCTGCATAAATGTAAGTACTGAGATAACTGGCAGGATACACAACCGCGTGGTTATAAATATGGCGAGCAACCGACACGAGACGAGAACTGAACGTATCAAAACTTTTTATGGCTATTGACAGGTGTGTAAGGTTAACGGTAGAGCGATCTAAGGCCCATTCTTAAATTTAAAGACAGAAGAGTCTGAATGACCTAATCCCTGGTAGTGTAGTTGTGTATTGTGCTGTGTTCATTATTATTATTATTGTTGTTGTTGTTGTTGTTGTTGTTGCAATGATGGTGTAAGGTATTGTCAAACGTTTTAAATGCCTGTGAAGGTGTTGGTACCTTTTTTGCACTTTTTATGGGTTGCCTCTTCGAAAAGTAAATTTTTGGTGCCAGTGGGTGTTGTTTTTCTGTATTTCGCTCTGCGAAGTCCTGAACGGTTGTAGGTTTCACTGTGTCAGAGGTACACTCTGCGGAGAGACAGACATTTCTCACGTTATCAGCCACAGCGTTTGAACTTACGCACACTGTAAATGTTAAAAGTGAAATATTTCCTTGTTTGCAGACATCAGTCAGGAGATGGCCATCAACTCTTACGACATTGTGAGCACTCTTCAGGCACTGGGCATGATGAAATACTGGAAGGGGAAGCACATCATACTGAAGAAGCAGGTAAGGACATGTTGTCTGTCGTGTGACAGAGGTCCCCAACCTTTACAAGGCGCGACACGTGCAACTGGAATATCAGATTTTCGCGACACGTGGATGCAAATTAATCCTACACAAGGAAAACAGAATTTATTTCTTCCTTTCTTTGTTTCTTCATTCATTTTTTGTCACCCTCCTTCCTGTTTCTCCCTTATTGCTTTAATTGTTCTATTTTTCTCTTGTTCATTCTGACATGCTTCTTTTCCCTTCCTGTTTAAGTTTCTCCCATTCCTCTTTTACTTATTCTTTCGCGTGTGCTACCCTTTATGCTTCCTTTCCGGCTTTAATGTTTCTTTCTGTATATCGTGCACACTGTCTCTATCTAAGTGTGTCTTTACTTGGGAAGTTCTCGTGACGCACGTGTTTCGAATGGTAGTTGCATGCAGCCAAGTACCTCTAGTGTCAGCCATCTTTTATTCATTTTAATCTACTGCTCCTTTGCAGTGCAACTTCGAAACATGTAATACGCAAGTATAAAATGTTTAATTGGTTTTTAATAGGTATAATGGAGTGTCCTTAATATTGCTATACTATTTATGTTTGCCAATAAATGCACACAATTCATATAAAGTTACAAACATTACATGTGTGTGTGTGTGTGTATATACAGACTCTCCTGCACGTCTCAGTGATCAGTCGCCATCTTCAGGTAGACATTAGTACAAACGAATAATAAAACTAATGCATAAAATTTACATACACAGCGTTAAAAATAAACAAAGACGGCTATAAATAAAAATGTGGGTATAGTAGCCAGTGTGACGCCGACATATTCATGAATAAAATCGATTGATGTGCCACTGTTTATACTGTGTATGTGGTTATATGCATGCTAACATCTGTTACAGAAGTTTTCGATCCACAAGGATCAATCCCTGTGCCCCTTATTGATGTGTCTCGTGTAGGAGAGAGTTTGTTGGTATGTGTGAATCATTGTAATCACAATATACGCAGTTAATTAAATCAATAATGATTTTTATCTATGCAATATATCGTTCAAGTCTTCTCCATTCTGATATACCAAGTAGCGGCGAATAATCTGGTGCGAATTTAATGTTGGTTTACTGTAATGGAACAGTTTATTGAGGTCATAATTACTAGCGAGGTCAAGAGCTTTGCTGCCGCATGTCGTCTCCCCGCACCTGCAGTGTGAGGCTGAGTGGACCCCTAGTGTGTAAGGCCATTTTTGGAGGAGAGAATAACACCTTAAATATCTTAACTCATAGTAATTGTGTCGACCATAGTCTTTCAACATCTGTTTACTGAGGAACAGGAATTACATGTACCAAGAAATTGAGAGCAGGTTGCATTGGGGAAGTGCTTGCTACCAGTCGCTTCATAACCACAATGTTCTCGCCGGCTATCTGAACTCGCAAAAGACTGAGATATACAAATAATTTGTCTTGCCATTTGCAATCTAAAACATAAAGATTAAAATACACAACTATAATTTTGCCTGTTGTTGTATATGGGTTTGAAAACTGGTCTCGCATATTAGGGAATTATATAGGCTGAGGATACTTCCAGTTGTACCCGTTTTTAACGACATCCCATTTAATTCAATAGAATATAATGTTTAAATACCAACAAAGGCACACAGTATCGTTATTTACTAAATTAATATTAACCAAATCTGCGTAGAGTCTAAATGCCGAATCATCATCAGAGGTGTTAACTCACAGACCGGTTTTACAGCTTATTAAGTGTTACCTAAGATCACTTATAGGCAAGGTTCGCCCTGTAACATGCCGTGCAGGCACAACGAGGGTGCAGAGCTATATCTCGACCTATTCATAACCTCGTCGCCAGATGGGGGTGGATGGTCAAGGCCACGCCGCGGCCGCTGTACGCTAGGGCAAGAACCCCAGTACTCTCTGTAAAAGAGGCTGGGTGGACCGCAGTCCCAATCTGGACGGGTGTGGAGAAGAGAAAAATCTCATACGCCCATCAGGGTTCGAACCCATCACCGTCCAGCTTCTAGCAAGACGCTACGCTTTCCCGGCCCCCACGGTCAAGTATCATACGTATTAATTGCATGTGACATTGATATTTCACATTACAGTATATCGCTACAGAAGGAGAGAGGCACGTGGTGGCGCAGTTGGTGGAGGCACTGCACTACTCACTGGAAGGTCGCAGGTTCGATTCTGGATGGTGTCACTTGAATTTTTCATTAACATAATCCTTCCCTGGAGTTGACTGAGCCTCTAAGAGAAATGAGTACCAGGAATATTTCCTGGGGAGTAAAGGCGGCCGGTGCGTGGGGCTGACAACCTTACCATCTTCATGTGCCGATTGTTTTGAAAGCTGGGAGCCTCAAACTCCTGGAACCCTCAGGGCCTGTCCACGTCCTTGCAGGGATTGCTTTACCCTTTTATAGAAAGCCTTTGGGACGTAGCAGGTCCTCTTGTCGCCAAACATTAGGGGTATCAAACCAAGTGCAAACATAAAGAAAAAAATCGCTTGGAAGATATAGGCATAGAGGATAATATTAAAATGAAACTTAAATAGGATGAGAGGGTGTGGACTGAATTCATCTGACTGAGGATAGGGACAAATTTCATGCTCCGTCAGATGGCGGGGGGATTTCTTGACACAGCGAGCTGTAAGGTTCAGGTCCTATGGCGTGTGATGCTGTTGTTGGGTGCGTAGTTCTCGGCGCATTAACAGATCGTAGTGCCATCATCGTGACAGGCGTGGGATGATTGCCGTCTAAATTTGGACTCCTTCACGCTGAAGATACTGAGATTCTTCGAAACGTCGGGAGCTCACACTCAACTACACAGCGTCAGATCCCAGAAGAATTGAATCTTGAAAACCTGACAAGTTTTTATTAGCTTAATGGAAAGGACTCTAGTCCGTGCAGTTAGTTAAAATGAATAAAGTGTGATGTTCGGCCTTAGTTATTCAAATGCGCCGTCAACATACAGCATGATCTGCTGTGGGTCGGGGTGTTTCTGTTGTTCACAGACACATTTTCAAGTCTGTATGTGAAGCATGTGTGACGCCTGAATTTTAATCTGTATTACTTGAATTATGTCAGACAGTCTAGTAAGATCAACAAAGGAAGGAACCATTCGGTAGCACAGTCTCAGAATTCTTGTGAACGTAGAAACATGTCTGACTGTAAATAATTCTACAGTTTGAATTTAGATGTTTGGCAGTGCAAGAGGAGAAAATACGTAAGCCGTTTGTAATATTTTATAGACGAAGTAAACGTTTCGACCTGCTTCGGGCCAAACTTTTGTTTTCTTTTATTGCACAGTATGTCATAAAGTATAAATTTTGTACCTGTTAAAACGCAATCTCGTTACCGTTCTGTTATTTGTGTTTACCATGTTGTATTTACTGTCACGCGTGTTCAGCGAACAAAACAAAAAATGTGGGTTATTTGACGGTCAGAGTTGATAAATGTTTAAACACAGTACCTAATTTAGTTCTCTGCACTTGGCCAACATTACGTATGGGACTATTTCAAGTAATCGTTATTCTAACCCTATGTTAGTCCGGGATGAGGGAAGCTGCTCGAGCAGTTTCCCTCATCCCGGACGCATAGCTTGCTGCTCTGCTCCTAACAGCCGACCACCAGCAACCAAGGCATTACACACCATATGTGGCAATAACACAAGTATAGGCTCGAGCTCCTGATGATGAGCATATAAGTGCCCGAAACATGTTTTTTGAGCATATTATGTGTAATAAAGTATTCAGTAGCATCTAGTTGGTTTTCTTCTGTACGCGAGTACTGCTAAATAAACCAAGAGTCAATCACTTCAGTGTCTATCTAATGTGTTTGAATCTTGTACGATTTGTATGTACTATGAGGGTTCGAATAAGCTACTTTGTGAAATCTTTGCATTACAAACCATAGACCAAGGGGGGCGGTTCTGGTGCGGTGCGGGGATTGCTGGCTATAGGTGGAACTACTGGACTGCTATTGCTAGAAGCGACAGGCTGTTTCTACAATACACCCAGAGTGAAAACATCAAACATTTCCAGTAGTGTGTATTCAGCGAATGCATTGTGCGAATGCTTTCTGGGTGGTGAGTACCAACTAGTCATTCACCACGATATTTTTGTGCACGCGCATCTGTCGTGTTCCTAGCAGGTATCATCTCATGGTCTGTGGATAGTAAAGAGACAAGTTTATTTTCCGATGTAATCGAAGATTCACACTTCTGCGTCACATGTCCCAATCTCTCCGGGAACACTTTGCAGGGGCTACATTACATTACAACCATTCCACGAAGAATAAAACGTGTGAGATTTTCACGTTTTTACATCAGTATTGCTGTAGATTGAAGCCTTCTGGGATGTTGTCCCATGTCGAACTGATAAACAGCTACCGACGTCTTGAATTATCTTAGTGCTTTCGTGTTCAGGGTCGAGTATCCTAGTAGCTTTCAAACTTTGGTAATTACGTGCGTACATGTCTTCGAATGAAAACATTGGTGGGATGTATAAATATTGAAGCTGCGTTTGCGGATGGTTGGTGAAGAATTAATCCCGTGGTGTCGTTTCACTTGTATCTTTCAGGATGTGATTGACGAATATGTCGAACGTATGAAAAGAAGAGGACCGATGTACAAAGCAATTGACCCGACATATTTGAAGTGGACCCCGTTTGTAGCACCAGCTGCCACTGGGCCCACCTGATACTCGGAGAATTCCGTAGAAGTGTCTCGTGAAGAAGGTAAGAATCAACTGTCTGTGAAGACACTATGAACTTGTTGCTTGACGGAATGTTGACGCACCTTACAGGTCTGTGATGCGAAAATGTGTGGAGAGATAAGACTTGCGTGAATATATTAAAAAGTTTCCATTGTGTTAGCGTAACACGGGGCCAAACGGGGTGCTGGCGTAAAATTGGGTACCGAACTTTCTGGCAGTCGAAAGTGCTGTCAACATGCAGTAGTCGCATGAACTATGTACATCGCGATGCATCTCAGGTACTAGCATCAGCCATGTTGTGAAACTAGAGTCACGCAGACAATTTTACGATTCTTATAACTTCAGGGCCAGAAACTGAAGATAGGATACTGTCTTTATCGCTTTATGAAATGGATGTCACCCTAGAAGTAGATCGTATATTTAGGAACGCTCTGATATTAGTTGAAGACAACTATTTGTTGACACGATGCTTCATAACCTCACACGACTTTGAACAGGGCTGGATGGACTTGCTGTAATGCATTAGTACCCCTTTATGCCCCATATATATTTTCTGCTCCCAGTACTGCTATACTGTGTTCATATGATTCGGGAGCGGGAAAGAATTACCACCCGCCAAAGCTGGTCCCTTGAATCTGTGAGTAATGTCATCACTTGTTCAATGAGATATCTAAGAGCATCTTAAGCAATCTGGGTTCCCACAAACGACAATGGAGCGCCATGTAATGGAGAACAGAATTAACCCCGCTAGCACAGTATCAAAACGGGCAGATATCGATGTGTTCTTCTGAACAAGAAGCAGAATTTGTCAACTATACTAAAAGTATAGAGAAACGACTCTTCGGTTTCACCACAAGAGAAATAAGAAGTTTGGCTTACGAGCTTTGCAAGACAAGCGACTTTTCAAACCCATTCAGAAGTAGCAGTGAGATGGCAGGGGTTGATTGGCTTTGCGGATTTCTGAAGACACACCCAGACATCTCTCTGAGAAAGCCAGAGTATACATCTGCCGCCCGTGCAATGGGCTTCAATAGAGTCGCGGTCTCAAACATTTTCGGTTTATTGACAAGTGTACTCGATGATCACCGTCTGACGCCGGACAGAATTTAAAATTTGGATGAAAGTAACAACAGTTAACCCCTAAGGGTCAGTCCAAAATTCCGGCTTTGAACGGCTGTTGTCAACTTGTTCTTACTTCTGCAGAGAAAGACGAAACGGTGACAGGAGTAATGTGCTGTTCTGCCTTCTGTGCTTATTTTCCCCACAAAAAGAATGCAGCAAGCTTAGCAACTGAACCTACCCCCTGGAGCATGGACTGAAGTTCATGAGACTGGGTGGATAACAAGCCTTTATTCTGTAACTGTTCAGAAAGTTCCTACGCTTATCAGGACCTCAAAAGGAGACACCAGCGCTACTTCTGCTGGATGGACACGTGGAAGAAAAGCGAAAAACTACTGACAGACTTTCCAAATATTTCAGCGATGAGGTAGATGGCGATGATGACGCCCAGGGCCTTTACTGTCAAGACAGTTATTCGAAGTCCATCGAAGGCTGCGTCGTCTGCTATAGATGTCACAGTTGGGCCTCCGGATTATGTGCGGGTGTCGACAGCGACGGTGACGAGACCGTTCACGTCGGCTATCAATGCGTCTCTCTAAGATTCTGAAATAGTCATACTTCTTCTCTGAAATGGTTAATCTTGAGTTCCTGAAAATAGTTTTCCCAGCCCCTTCCTTTACGAAAGTAATCATAAAGTTTGTCTTTCATTGCCTGTATTTGCGCCTGTTTTATATCTGATGCGAAGTTCAAGGGTCGCACAATACACAGCATGTACAATATCAGTGATCTGTGCTAACGTTCATATCCTTAAACGCAATTATTACCTTCCCCCTTTTGCCCCGTGTTACCCTAAGTATGTTTAATCAAGCTTGTGATTGTACGTAAACAATGTAACAATATGTATAATGTAAAATTAGGTTTATGAAGGTAGGGAAATATATGAGATGGTTTTGTTACAAAACTATGTAAAATTGTTGTACAGGAACAGGATGTGTTCAATTAGCTTCAAAGAATATGAGCTGATATTACTGTGTTGTTTAGTGTGACTGTACATGAACATGTTGGATTGTGGTACAAATGAATGAGATCAGCTTTTGTCAGGTAGTGTACTGACACCGAAGAATCACGTTGATGTCATTCAGGTCATGGTTATTATTATTATTATTATTGTTGTTGTTGTTATTACTGTCACTTTCATCAAATGTTCTTTGTAAAATCTTCAGCCTTTTGCTCAGTCTTGTTTACAACTGTATGTAACAAAGATGTAATTCTTTTAATAACCTAACATTGCATCACCAAACATTGGTATGGAAACATGTAGATATTTCTGTGTCATGTTATGGTTCATATCAATACTACCCATTGCAGTCGTGTATCTCACAACACCTGTAATGTTTGTGTATGCGGTGTTAGAATGATGTTCATTATAACAGAGATACATCATTTATACAAGATTGTTTCTTTAGTCAATATTGAGGATTAGAAGTGACTTGGTATGTTCTTTGTAAGCTACAATGATCCCAGCTGTCCCAGAATTTTACAGGATTGTTCAGGAGGACAGGCCAGTATTTTAGGAGACAGTAGTATTGGTCAATGCGAGAAACAAGTTCATTTTTTTATTTTATAATTAAACAAGATGCAACTTTTTTATTATTATTTATTTCTAAAAGGCTCTACATGTTTCGGGCGGTTCCTCCGCCCATCATCAGGAGCACGTAACTGTACATTCAGCTACAGGTATTGTCAACCAGTACTGCTGTGGGCTGGTATCGTGGATGAGATGGAACTGACTCCATCTCATCCACGATACCAGCCCGCAGCAGTACTGGTTGACAATACCTGTAGCTGAATGTACAGTTACGTGCTCCTGATGATGGGTGGAGGAACAGCCCGAAACATGTAGAGCCTTTTAGAAATAAATAATCTTAAACAGTTGCATCTTGTTGGTCGTAATTATAAAATCATACTAACGATGCACGGACACATGAATATCAAACAAGATCATATATGATCACGTGCTTAATTTTGTATGTGTACCGAGCAACAGCTATTTGAATACAAAAATACAAAAGCGGGCATTGTGAGTGGTAATAAAGAAATGCAAATTAGTGTTAATTGTATTTTAATTTTATATTTAAATGACAAATTTGTTACAGTTCACAATTAATGTTCCAAAACCCTGCAGCCTCAGAGCTCTATACAACTCATTTATGAAGATTGCATGTCGTTCGTCTGAGTTGATCTTCACGTTTCTTTTCGCGGGCATCTGCATCCAAAATGCGAGCGAGCAGTTCGTTTGGTGTATCCTTTCTTTTGCAAACTTCACTCTTCATCCAACCCCCACAGGCAGAACTCTGTTGAAGTTAGGTCTGAAGATTCAAACAGCTGTAACTCGGCAACAATTCACAATTACACGGGTGTTCATATGAACTTTTTTTTTTTACAATGGCCGATACTATCGACTCCCAAAACATTGACCTTTCCACCTGAAATAACCCTGTACATGCAGCTCCTGTAAGAAAAAAATATTAGTTTGAAATGTGTGGGTGATGGAAGGCAAGCGGGTGCATAGTGGCGAGTGATGATAATGAGTAACGCCGAAAGTTATGTCCCTGTGAATATCATGCAGGCGTATGGGGGAGTGTCATTCGGGGTCATTTATAGATGTTCCGAGAGTAAACTGGATTACTAATATCCATCATATTTTGGCCGGCAACAGAACTTATTTTGCCGCTATAAGTCTCTTCAGGAGTCAACTTTTAACCAGCGCTACCAAAATTATATTATACAAGACACTAATAAGACCGGTAGTGTCGTATGGAGCGGAAGCATGGACGTTGACGAAGAAAGAAGAACAAGCTCTAATTTTTTTAAAGGAAAATGTTTAGAAGAATATATGGTCCTAAATATAAAAACGGGGAATGGAAAAGTCGGATGAATCGAGAACTAGAAGAGATGCGCAAAGGAGAAAATATAGTAAACCTGATAAAAGGGCAAGGGATAAGCTGGTTAGGTCACCTAGAGAGAACAGATCTTCACTCAAGAACTGGAAGGGACGAGAAGAAGGGGAAGACCCAGGAAAAGATGGAAAGAAGTAGTAGAAAGAGATCTTGAAGTGCTGGGAGTGAGAAGATGGAGAGAGTTGGTGGCATATAGGAAAAAATGGAAGGACATTGTTCGACAGGCCAAAGCCCACAGTGGGCTGTAGTGCCAATGGAAGAAGAATAAGAAGAACAATGAATGTATATCCCTTGTAGGTTACAGCTCCATCTGGATATTCCAAATCAGAAACAACTTAATACATAAGAATATCCATCTTATAGGATCTTCATCGCAGTTGAACTTACACTTCGGTTCTGGCAGGAAGTCACAAAGAATTACCATGTAACCTGAACTGCGGCTAGTTTAATGTAATTGACATCATTATTTCTCAATTCTGTATAAATATTATTGACCCAGAAGCGTTCACACCAGCTCTGGGGCCCACCCAGCCTCCTTTACAAAGCGTACCGGGCGCTAAAGTGGGTGAAGTGTGACACCGGCGTCTCCTGTCTAATGCTGATGTTAAGAAGGCGTGGAGCTAATCACCACTCTTCCATACCCCTTCTTAGGACAGGAACAAGTGTAAGTTCACTCGTGCTGAAGTAGTATGCACATATTAAGTTTTTTGTAAATACATTTTGTATGTATTTATTGTTTCTCGGTCTGCATTACATGTTCAACCTGTAACTGGGTGAAGGTAAGAAAATGTGTGACGTCAGAACAAGCAATGTGCTGTGCTGTCAGTTAACTGCGGCCCAAACCAAACAGTATTAGTTTCAGAACAGATCAACTTTTAAATCGGACATTTCGACCCCAGACGGCGAGACCACTACGCCTTCTGGAAAGGCCGGACACCAATCACCCAGTGACGCGGCCCAAATCCCAAAAGAACAGCGCTTCAGCGTACAGCGCGTTACGCATTGCAGCTCCTTATTTGGGTGGGACTCTGAGTAACGTCAAATACAAAGACACCCACTGCCGAGAAACCAAACTCGTCGCCGGGTGTGAGATTTAAGGTTCTCACAGTGGTGTCAACGCAGTGCACTTTTCTACATTAAAGACAGTTCCTCTGAAGCGTTGGTACCTGACGAAAATCTCCCTCTAGCCATTTCCCCCACTGGCTGATCTAACCCAGCGTAGGCAGTGCCATTTGCTAAGGAAGGTCATTTAAATTCTAATTCCTTTTTTTTTTTTTTTTATTACAGCTTCCAAACTTGTGTTTTATGCTCTGTTTACACCGACTCCGACCCTACAGGTCAATAAATAACGAAACTTAACATGTAAACTTAAGTCCACTAGCTCCTGTATCTCCGCTGTCTTCCTGTAGCAGCCTTTGTTTCTACTCTACTGAATCAAGGGGCCAACCACACGCGGCTGCTTGCTGAACAGTCAACCTGTACCTCCCGGTTACGCTCTCATTAATACTCGGTAAGTAGTAGTAGTAGAAGCAGTAGTAGTCTGCCTTTTAAGTGAGCCATCCCCGGTATGCTGCATACAATCATAAAGATAGGTACAGCGAAGTCAAACACAACTCCTTAGCAATAAAGTATCCACAAGTTGTATTTACTTTGCTTTACCTATCTTTATGATTGTAGTCTGCCAATGACAAGCGGTATAATTCAACACCCTTGTTATCACTGTCTATTGCCTGGCATACCAATGTGAAGGAACACTTGTCCATAAACGATATTGCAAGAGGTGCCAGACACATCCTGTGTTACTGTGGGAACGCTGAAACTCGGCCTGCCACCTCACCTTCAGCATAATGTAAAAGTCACTTGACTGCTGTCTGTACAAGAGCTTCTTGTTGCTGAAATACAGAGCCAGCCACACATTCAGACTTTATGATGTGTTGGCAAGTGTTGCTTCCACTGCTGAGACAAAGGAAAAAACTGAACCTGAAACAGATTCCCATTCTAGACTCTGTATTTACATTAATCAACTCTTCCCTTGATGCAGAATGGGAGACAAGAATTTCTGAACTTGACATTAAAGCCACGCGTGCACAAATCTGTACATCACGTAGCAAACTCTCAAACTATTCTTGCACATATGTAAATATCCTGTACAGAACCACTTATTGTGTAACTCACCTGAACACTGCACAATGCATGCAACAAAAGTTTTTCAATTTAAATTCCACTACCTTATAGTGTGGGGCTAAAAACAGCTCGCTTTCGCAAACCAACGCGAGGCGCGCTATTTTTCTTCTTCTCCCTTCATTCCGATCTCCTGACCTCTGTGACCTGAGATAAGGCTGCGCATGTAACTGCACAGGTGTACATGTCTAGGGCGAGAGTTGTCCACTGTACCTCCTACCATCTGCTATCCGCCTGATACTTCTTCCTAATTTTCGGGTCAATTACTCTCATCACTTGGACGGTCTTCTTCTCATATTCGGGGATTGTATTCAGCTAGCCTGCCTCCACCATCACCCCTCTACCCCTACAACAGGTGTTTCGACTACGGTCGGGAGTGCCTTCGTTATTCTGATGGCGGCTCAGGACCGAGACTGGGATTATATTGTTTCCACTACGGTCATGGGCGGCCAAGCTGAGGTCGGTGGCCCAAGGTGCCGCGTACTGTTTCGACTACAATGGGGATGCCTTCGTCAGGGTACCTCCAACGCCACCCCTACGCCATCTCGGACCAGGACTGGGCTGTTACTACTCGGAACGTAGTAGAAAAATTCTAGCACCCTCCTATCGATTGCACTCCAACAGGTGCCGGGATACCGATCCTACCAGAGCACCTGATGAAGTACAATGAATATGGGGTGCCTTGACCGTCAGTCGCTGACAGCTCGAAGCGTTGCAGATGCGATACGAGAAACCTTGGCCCCTCCACGTGCTTCTTCTTGTACCTGACTGGCAATGAACGGGCTGTCGAGGTCGTGGCGTTGCCCAATCCCGGAGATGGCAACGTGAGAGGCCTGGTCGCTCGCTCATCGCAGTGTGAGGCTCATTCCCCGCAACTTACGGATGATGACGTGAGCCCTGAGCCGCTCCGCGCGCTACTTCAGGTACCTGACTGACAACGAACGCACAGTCACTAGCACCTGATGCAGCACGTGCGCGCGGCCAGGAAAACGACTGCCGCAGAAAAGAAGAATGGGTTGTCTCGTTCATAAACGACTCTTTATGGCTCAATCATCGACATACCTGAAATAATACGTAAGATGTATTTTATGAACACAGGTTACATACATGTAGTTGAAATCACTCTATTGTAAAACCATTTCTGAAAATATTACAGGATGACGCTCCCATTGCTAGACCCTAGTGTAAGTGTGTGTGTTTATATTTACACATAGCCAATGTGGGAAAAACAATTTTCATTTAAAATGATTGAACACAGTGTGAGAATTTCACCTTGAATGTTGTATAAATTCCATAATTCTTCTCTAATGATTTTAGTTACGTAAGAAGCTGCAATATTCTTAATATCAAAAGAAACAAAATAAATCTCAGCATTCATAGCAATATCTTTTAATTCTTGAATTCAATCAAGCAAAATTTAGCGTTAAACGCATTTTCCTGTAACTTTAGACTGCACAGTCCACGCATGCGCCACAAACGATATTTAAGTTTGGTTACGGTCAAAAAATGAAGAGTACTTAACTTCGCGAACAAAGTACCTTGTCTGTATCTGGCATTCTACAGGAGTGATTTTCCTGAAACTCCACATCACGCTGTTCCCACGCATGCGCTAAAATTATGGACATTATTTGAAGAATAAAGTATCTTTTCGTCTGCATCTAGGCTTCAAGAGGAGCCATTTTCTTGAAGCTACGTACATCGAAATTCCCACGCATGCGCTACAAACGATGTAGCTAGGGTGGAGTTCGATGAATCTTCAAGGTAACTATACTGGCAGAACTAAGTTTCTTTCCTTCTCTTATCTATGATTTCCTTTGGAGAGATTTTCCTCAAACTTCATAACCCGAAATTTACACGCATGCGCCACAAACGACGTAAGATTGCGTACTATCAAAAATGAAAAGCATTGCACTTCGAGAACGTACGGTGGCCGTTTTGTAAACTGCCCTTAATTTTGGGTCTATAGCAACAACACTAATGGTGTCGTCTGAAGGGAACGTAAAAGGGAATGCAATTACAGTGCGGTAACACACAGACGAATGCCCTTAATAAGGGGCCTATACCAATCAAAACTCACGGCCTTCGAAAGAAGCGTAGGGAGTGTCCTGCGTGTGTATTTACACTGGAGTGCCTTTAGTGCGAGAATGTACTGCGGTCTGTGTGTAGGCCGCCCTTAATTACAGGCCTATAGCAAGGAAGTCCATCGTGTTTGAAGGGAACGTAAAGGCTGTCCTGGGAAGGGAATGTTATTATTACAGAGGGCCAAGATAGACAGGAGAACGTACTGTCGCCTTTATCTAAGCTGCCCTTAATTACAGGCCACCGACGAAACTGATAACTTTTGAAGTGTGAACGTAAGCAGTATGCTATATTTTTATTTACATGGGAATACATAAAGAGGGAAACGACAGACCGTAGAACGTACTGTAGTCTTTATGTAAACTGCCCTTACTAAGAGCCCTATAGGAACGAAATTTAAGCCCATTCAACGGATCGTAAACAGTGCCCTTCCAGCGTACTTATATGCGGATGCCTTTAGAGAGAGACAAGACAGACGAAAACGTACTGTCGTCTGTATGTGAAATGCCCTTAAATACACGCCTATAGCAACGAAAATTCAGGGTGTTTGAAGGGAACGTAAAGGGTGTCCTATGTGTGTAATAGCAATGTAATGCCTATAGAGGAGGCCAAGATATACACGAAAACGCACTGTGGTCTGTATATATAAGGTAAAGCAATCCCTGTGCAGGCGTGGACAGGCCCTGAGGGTTCCAGGAAGTCGAGGCCTCCTATATCAACACAATCGGCACTAGAAGTTGCTATGTTTGTCAACCATACGTACCGGCCGCCTTTACCCGCCGGGAAATATTCCTGGTGCTCATTTCTGTTAGAGGCTGACAGTGTCACCGGAAGGATTTTGTCAATGAAGAATTCCACTGACACCATCGGGTATCGAACCCGCGACCTTGCGGCTTGTGGCGCACTGCCTCATCCAACTGTGCTACCGCCTGCTCCGGTCTGTACATAAACTGTGCTACCGCCTGCCCCGGTCTGTACATAAATTATCCTTAATTACAGACCTATAGCAACGAAACGGATGGCGTTGAAGGGAACGCAGTGTCGTGCATGTGTATAGACGCGATTTTCCTGTAAGTTCATCATTTCCCGCGCATGCGCTGCAGATAATGTAAGTACGGTTGCGTACGGTCAGTACTGAAAGGAACTATACTTGTAGTGCTAAGTACCTCTCGTGTGTATCTACGCTACTCGTCGTGCATGGCGCCATCTCCACGTTAAGTAGCACATACCGTGTAAATATGGTTGCGACCGGTCAATAATGAAGAGTACTTTACTTGGAGAACATTGTACTTCCTCGTCTGTATCTGTGACTTTCCCGGAATTCCGTTCGTCGCACTTACCACGCATGCGCTTGCAAACGACGTAAGCTTGGTTGCGATCGGCCAATAAGGAAGGGAACCTCACTCGGGGAGAAAAGTACCTTTTCGTCTGTATCTAGGCTTCCATTCGACGGATATAACTGCTACCTCACAAATCGCACTTTCCGCGCAAGCGCTGCAGATAGTGTAAGTTTTGTTGCTAGCAGTCAATAATGATGGGCACTTTACTTGAAAAAAAAAAGTACCTCTTCTCCTGTATTTCGGCTTCTCCTGTAGGGATTATCCTGAAAAGTCGTACCTTACACCATACACGCATGCACTACACCCCATGCAAGTTCGGTTGCGATTCTTCACTAATGATGCGCATTTTACTCTAAGAACCGCGTTCCTTTCCATCATTATCTGGGCTTTTACTGGAATAATTTTCCTGAAAATCGATAGCTTGTACTTATCCCGCATGCGCTACAAAGGATGTACGTTTGGTTGCGACTGGTCTATAATGAATGGCACTTTACTTGGAAAACAAGGTACGTTTTCATCAGTACCTCGTCTTCCCTTCGGGGGATATGGCTGAAACTGCACATTTTGCGCTTTCTATACATGCCGTAGGTGTGTAAGTTACCCCACTCTCGGTCAATAATGTGGAGCACTTTCCTTGGAGAACAGAGTACCTTTCCGGCTGTACCTCGGCTTCCATAGGAAGGATTTTACAGCAATCACATACCTTGAACTCTCCACTAATGCACTACTAGTGGTGCATGTTTCGTTAAAGTCTATCAATAATGAAGGGCAATTTGCTCGCAGAACAAAGTAACTTTTCGTCTCTATCTGGGTTTCCATAGGAGTGATTTTCCTGAAACTCCATACCTCACACTTCCCAAGCCGCGCTACAAATGATATCAACTGTGTTCCGAAATGTCAGTAATGAATGAAGTGCACGTAACTTGCAGAACGCTGTACCTGTTCGTCTGTATCTCGGCTTCCGTTCGATGATCTCCCTGAATCTTCACATATCGCATTTCCCACGCTTAATCATTTGCTGTGGAAGTGTAAGTTTCTTACTGTCAGTCTACAATGAAGGGTACTTTACTTGGAGCACAAAGTGCCTTTTCAGCTGTATTTTGGCTTCCATATGAGCGACTTTGCTGAAAATAAACACAGCGAGTTCCCCACGAATACGCTACAAACGATGTACGTTTGGCTGAAATCGGTTAGTAATGAAAGTCAATTTACTGGAGAGAACCAGGTACCTTTACGTCCATATCTCGGGTTTCCTTGGAGAGATTTCGTCAAACTTCATACCTTGCACTTTCCACGTATGCGCTACACATGGTGTACATTTGGCTGCGATCGGCCAATGATGAAGGGACTTTACTGAGAGAACAAAGCTAGTTTTCTTCTGTACCTGGGCTTCCGTAAGAGTGATTTTCCCTAAACCCCATACATTATATTTCCCACGCATGCGTTACAAGCGATGTAAGGTTGGTTGCGATCGGGCAATAATGAAGGACAACCTACTTGCAGAAGAGGGTACCTTTTTGGTCTCTGTCATGACTTCCGTTCGAGAAATGCAGCTGAAATTCACCCATCGTACTTTCCGCCCATGCGCTACAGAGGGTGTAAGTTTTCTTGCTCTATGACGATAATTCAGGGCACTTTACTTGGAGAACAAAGTGTCTTTTCGGGGGTATCTCGGCTTTCATAGGTGGGATCTTACTGAACATACACACCTAAAATTCTCCAGTAGTAAGCTACGAAAGGTATGTTTATACTAATCAAATATACAATAATCAAAGTCCAGTGTCGCTGCATTATGTCAGAAGACTGTAGTATTATTTTGGAAGTTCACGTCCCATCTGGCGTCCCCATCTTGAGTTTCAGCATCCCTGTATTACGGAAATCGTTACAATGTTTGAACAAGTGCACACAGGAAGTGGCAGGCGCCGGATAGACTGAACTGAATGCAGACAATGCCCCAACAGAAGTGTCATGCCAGCTTTGGGGGGTTGATCCAAACTGTGGCATACAAAAGATATTTCCTTCCTGTCCAGATGGTGACCATGGCCATCAACAGCCCTATCGGAATAACTATGAAGATATATCCTCCTGTGTTTACTCCTCTACCCTGCAGATGGAGGTTCCTCCAAACAGCTGCAACGTACTATGAAACCACACGGCGTCACATCCCAAAAGACAGTATTCTTCAAAGACACCGCCTTAAAAACCACAAATCTTAGAAATACGACCGAACATAAACAAAAGCCTATCAGTTAATGATGAAATTATGTGGCCTCCTATTGACCAGCCACGCCCGCGGTGAAGAGTGGGCCGGCGGGTGGAATGCATAAGTTTATGTTCCTCCCACGCATGCTTCGCGGAATTTCTATTTCTTCCTACATTCTGTCATATTTCTGAAGACCTTATTCTGAATAGAGCTCCATTCTTGAGAGAACACACAACAGCACTGGAAAATTCGCTGCGAAATGAGAACTTTCCGTAAGATAATAAGTAATTCTGGAAGAAGCAACCATTTTGTTGACTACGTTTACTGCATTGTCAAGTATGGATGCCCCAGAACTTTCCACAGTCCGATGTCCTTAATATCTGCCTTACGTAATCCGCGCCAAATTCATGCAAGAGAAAGGAGATTCCACACCACCCGTGTGCCTTGTAGCTTCTTCCATCTGTGTGCCTTCTAACATTCCAGTCAATTGTCTTTAGTATTCTGGCTTCCGTTCCGATAAAAGGCTTGCTCATGGACAAATCATGTCATATTTCATCTTGATGAAGACAATGACAGTAACGAGTACAACACTGAATAATTATGATGCAAAGGGCTCCCTCCAAGTAAGGCAGTGTGGCCAGTCTCAGCTGCTGACGTAGGAGAGGTATGCGCTGTGGGTATGCAAAGGATACAGAATGCCGGCTGATCCACCAGTGGTGCAACAAACATGGCGACAGCCAGCCGAACTTGGGAAATGTCAACGGAGCGTCATACTTCTGGTGCGTTCAATCTGTTACTCTCCCTAAATTCATAAATAATATAAAGAAAAATGCTCACAATGTATTTTGAATGTGCCTCTCCACTTAACTGTGGGCCGGGCAGCGTAGTCGGTATAGCGACTGGCTACAGGCTGGGGGGTCCGGGAATCGAATCCCGGTGGGGGGGCGAGATTTTCCGCACCTGTCCAGCCCGGCCCTGGGGCCCACCCAGCCTCCTGTACAATGGGTACCAGGTATTTCCCGGGGGTAAAGAGCGGCCGGGGCGTGACGCTGACCCCTCACCCCCTTCTAGTGCCGTCGTCAAGAAAGAGTAGAGCTATACCTCTACTCCCCCTATGGGCCGTACGGCCTTTACAGAGGCTCAGTGCCTGTACAAAGGTGCACTTTACCTTACTTTACGACACACACTGCAAGGTTTATCCGTTTTCTGTATCTGTACACACAGATCATAATCGGTACTCATAAATGCTGAAACATCGTCAACAGGCAGACTTAGAATGGATACTGCCCATTTGTTATGCTTCCTTCGTCCGTTATTTCTTCGGCTTCAACTCGTGTTTCTCCTCTCTGTCAACTCTACAAACCAATAAAACAGAGATAAGTGTACCCAGAACTTCATGCAAAGTGCACGTTATTTTGACCGACTTAAACACAAATCGGGAAGTGTCCACACACACAATTTTGATAAAAATCACTAATACGAAATTCAACGAAAATCCTTCTGGTGAAAATCGCCCTGTTCCATGCGGACGGACATAACAATTCTAGAATAGCTTTTCGCAACTATTCGCGAACGCGCCTATAAAATGCTCACAACAGAAGCACAGCTGCAGCTAGTAACCTAACAGTCTAGTGGCTCTTATTTGTATCAGGCTTGACGGTTTTCCGTGCAACAGGTTTCTTATCTGTCACGCCTACTTACAGGTTCGTAGTTACTCCGAATAAACTTTAGCAGGCGATATTCATACGACCAACAACGTGCTGCCTGTCGTATCAGCACGGAAGATCGCCACCGGATCCTGTCATCAGCCATTTATATCACTTTCACATTAACCCTTATCGATCCAATGTTGAGTGCAGCTCGACGGACAGGTCCACTGTCGAGATCAAATCGACCCATTATTTTACAGCGTTTTATGCAGGTTTTCCCAAAACTAGAGGCCGCTTTTGAACTTTAAAGATTAGGGATTTTCTGGGAAATTAATTTGAACCAGACTTTTGGAATTCAGATCAATAACCCGTACCGCAAATGCCTGAAGCACTAAAACCAAAAGAAAAAGACCCCTACCTTTATTTTGGTTCATAACCGACTGCCGACCCGTAAGACTTCCCAATCGCTAACTCAATCTTCCGGGCACATTTTTATGCAAAATAACACCTACGAATTCTGATGGTCCTTATGAACCCACAAAGCTTCAATTATGCACCTCGCCATCAAAATGCACGCGTGCGTGGTGGTATAGCTCCATTGACTCTTACAACTAATGGAGGCGAGTGGTGAGTTTTAAGTTCCCGCCGCTTTACACCCGTAAAAGAATATCCGGGCAGGACGATGGGTGTTACCAAGAGTTGTGCTGCTAGCAGCAGGGAACAGAAAAGTTACTGCTCCTCGCGGGAATAGAATCTCTGACAATCGCCCACTGATTTGACTTAAAATATATACGGATACTAGGGAGACTGGACTGGAAGTAAGTGCTGATAAAACTAAGTACATGGTCATGTCTCGAGATCAGAATGCAGGACGAATTCACAGTGTGAGGATTGATAATAGTACCTTCGAGAGGGTGGA
>Ga0123354_10002757_pt1 | contig 23596 bp, 16 predicted proteins | sample TergutLab28metaG_2_FD_97872 | JGI IMG/M metagenome (GOLD analysis project Ga0123354, IMG submission 97872) | Labiotermes labralis P4 segment gut microbial communities from Petit-Saut dam, French Guiana - Lab288 P4 | ecosystem: Host-associated > Arthropoda: Insects > Digestive system > Gut ... | reverse complement strand
TTGTCCATACAGAATTTGTGCCTCAAGGACACACTGTTAATCAGTTTTATTACCGTGAAATTCTTGAAAGACTAAGAAAAAGAGTTGTTCGCGTGCGACCAAGCATTGCTGACAATTGGATGCACCATCACGACAACGCCCCTTGTACACGGCGATCTCTGTGATCGAATTTTTGGCTAAAAAGGGCATTCCTGTTGTTCCACAGCCCCCATACTCCCCTGATCTGAGTCCGTGCGACTTCTTTTTGTTCCCAAAACTAAAGTTTCACTTTAAAGGACGCCATTTTGGGACGGTGGAAAACATCGAAAAAGCTGTAACCGACCAACTAAAAGCGATTCCGGTTAGCGACTACCAGCGTTACTACGAAGAGTGGGAACAACGTCTCCAGAGGTGTGTAGCCTCCCAAGGGAACTATTTTGAAGGGACAAACTCGATTTGTAGTTTAAAAGTAAGTACAGAGTTATTTTGAATCAGTCTCATTACTTTATTTACAGACCTCATATAATGTGATATAACATGATATTCGTGTAACATACATAAATACGGTAAAGTTTAATTGATAAATTATGTGCAGTAAGACATTACCATCATTGAATAAAGTAATAATGTGTACTGTACACTACATTGTACATTTACAGTGTACTTTCTCTCTCTCTTGTACGTATGAAAGTAAGTGATTCTGACGTTTTAGCCTAATCCTCAAGAGACAATAGAACAATGAAAAACTACAGTACCTGTACTGTACAGTATCATGTACAGTTTCAAGGGATGACAGAACAATAAAAATCATGCTTTTCCATCAAAGCGCTACATAAGCAATGAAAAAACATGTTATTGTTCCACATTTTACAATAAAAATCATACTACGTACCTGTACATAAACTGCTAATAAGAAAATTTTATTTGTTAAAAAAATTTTAGCCTATTGTGGTTATTCACCGACTTCTCCATTCTTCTTGTTGCTTTCTGAACACAAACACTATGAACGTGGCACCTAATTCGAAGAGTGAGAATGCTAGAAGCAGAATGGTGGCAAGTTTGTGGGGAAGCTTGGGTGCGGGGACAAAGGAAGATGAGTCAACTACTGGGCGCGTTTGGGCCACTGGATTTCACCATGTTGCGGCCTGTTCTTGCTTGGCGCGCATTTTGAAACTCACGAACCATTTATTTCTTTAATTTTCCAAATTTTTTTTGGGCTGCGATAAAACGTGGATAACTGAAACCACAGATAATGAATCCGCAGATTCGGGGGTCCGCCTATACTTCAAAGTAATAGTTAAGTTATTTCCAGGTTTGAATGCAGCATGGATAATGCATATTTCCATATCTTTTATTATCTCTTGTTTTAATTTACACAATGTATGTCCCCTCCATTGCCAGGATAATCAAGAGTTCACCATATTGTTATTTGCCAGTGCATCTGTTTTTATAATTTTTGTGTCTATAATTCATTGTTGTGTTTTAAAAATTATTCCATTTTAGCTCCAAATTTTATAAGGGGTGGTATCACATGCACGTTTGTTTTCATTGCATACTGCTGCCTGTGTTGATACATAGTCTGTTCCATAATTCAGTCTCTGCTAGACAAGCTGGCCAGTTTTGGATATCCTGAAGCTCCAAGCTGCCAAGCTGTGACAGATTCAGAATGTCTGTAAGATTTATAAATTTATGAAATGTCTTGCAGGTAACTGTTGAGCGAGACCTCCATATTCGAAGGTTGTTTGACGATATTCCGCTTATATGGCATCTGATGTCACTGGTAGCAATGTATCGTCCTGCGCTTTGCTACTGCTCTGTTCTTCTTCGTGCTTTGATAGCAACTCTTCTGGCACAGTGGGGTTCAGCAGCTCAACAAGCACAACACAATGACGGATTGCTTGTAACCACTACACAAGTTCTGGAGTTGATGGCACTGGGGCAACTCTTGCCACCTCCACTGTCAAGCCTGAGAGATGTGATACCTTACTTGCAGCCACAAGAGGTGTGTTTTGAGACTATAAAATTCATATATACCTGACATATGAATGGAGTATTAGAGAAAAAATACATTTATGCATACACACTGGACATCACAGTATAGTAGAAGCCATGCATCATTTTGAGGTGCGTCATCCCCATTGTCTTGGTTCAGTAATAAAAAATTTTTGTGTATTACACATACAGTCGAACACAACTATATTTCACCTAGTAGTACAGTAGGTGTACATACAACATTTTACTAATATTCAACTCCAACCATACCAGCATACAGATGATCCTTGATGACTTTAATGCCCTACACCCAAAACTACAATTCACAGCAAGGGCAGAAATAGATCACACTCTGAACTATCTTGACATCTCCACACACAGAACCCCCACAAACATTAAAACCGCCATATACAGGAAGCCCACGTTCACGGACACCATCATCTGCTACACCTCCAACCACCCCACACACCACAAATATGCAGCATTCAGGTTCCTATTCAACAGACTAGATTCCTACAACCTACAAGAAGAAGTATACCAACACGAGCTAAACATCATCCACAACATGCTACACAACAACACTTTTCCGATCAAGCCTCATAAACCCCCCACCCATAACCTGACAAGACCAACAGCACCCCGAACAACCAAGCAAAAGTGGGCCAGCATCACCTTTGTAGGCAAGGAAACTTCCTACATTACCAACATCTTCAGAAAGACAGAACTCAAAATAGCATTCCGCACCACAAACACTCTAGGAAATCCACTCTCCCACAAAAACCCCACCCCCGATAAATTTTCACTGTTGGGAGTATACAAACTAACCTGTCCCAACTGCAATAAGACATATGTTGGACAGTCTGGTAAACGCTTCGCCACGCGATACAAGGAGCATGAGAAAGCCTTCAGAAATAATAGCCACACATCCAGTTTCGTGAACACCTTAACAAAGAAGCTCACTCCTTTGGCCCCATGAACAGTATCATGCAAATATTGCATTACCATAAAAAATGAGCCCACCTGAACACACTTGAAAGATTTCACATTCATACAGAGTTTGCCGCAAACAAGCACTTAAACGAAAACCAACCCGTATTTCCGAACACAATGTTTGACACCCTCATAAAGACACACCACTCATAAAACCCCCTCCCTCCTTACCCCCTAACAGCAGACAGACCCAAACACTCCAACCTAGGGAACCACCACCACACACAAAATAAAATCCAGGCCTCACTACAGAAACCAAACACACCTAAATATCATGCACACCTTATGACGGCTGTGATATTTTTCTTTTCTACATGTGCGACTCTCCTGAGTGAAGGTGCAAACACTAGATAGTAATTTATGTAAAATCTGTGGTATGTAAAACAAAACTGTGTTAAATTATGAACCCTTTCTATATAAAATAGAACCACACAGATACACCATGATACAGTGTACTCTTACAACTATGCTACCATTTCGTGTGACGTGACAGTGATAATGGAAGAAATCTCACATGACTTCTGGCCTGGACAAGACAACCAACATCTCTACTAACTGAGTGAGTAGAATTCGCTACCAGTTCAGAAACCAGCTTGTGAAACTGCAGCCTATACGCACTCCATTATTTCCCCTCTCCCATATATTCACAGGTAGCGGACCTACACCTCCGTAGTCCACAGACCACCCCCACCTAAAAAAAGGAGGTGGAATATAGAAAACCATATGGATTGGCACCCATCTACGCTACGATTCCGCCAAACTAAACGGGCCACCACCAAAAACCCACCTCAGCTAAAAATGCACACCCAGTGAAAACACTGCTCTGTTATAACATACTTTTGCACCAATGGGATTTACAATGCTTTTAAAGACAACAATGCTTAGTCCCTATGAACAAGTTTGATGTAAAATAACACATGAAAATATTGACTGACACTTTGAGTGACACTGTGATATTATTGCTGGAGTTTTATGGACTATATTGGTAATTTATAACATGCTAGTTTTAAGTATATTGACACTAATATTACTAATGATACTATTTATAATATATCCTCAGCATAAGAATATTAACGTACTGTAACATATGTACATAAACAACTAATGATAATTCACTCATACCAGCCCTATGTCATGGTACCCACTATTGAAGCAATGAGGTCTTTCTTCCCACCCACCCCCAATACCCTAAAAGAACACCCCCCACATCTTGTAAGTTGCTCTGTAAGTTAAATCACAACCTGAAGATGGCCAACATATAGGGCCGAAACATGTAGTTGTATACCTACTGTACTACTAGGTGAAATATAGTTGTGTTCGACTGTATGTGTAATACCCAAAACTTTTTTGCCATGCATCATATTTTGGAGGTCTGAAATGCAGTTCTTTGTTTACAGGCAGTCCTGACTGACTGCATTGCCATGAAATTAACTTGTATATTTTGAATTAAGTATTAGTGCATCATGTTGCATCTGACAAAGCAATGTCAGTGTTATTGACACTGTAACTATAAATATATGTTATTATTCAGGCACTACTGTTGGGAGAAGCTTCCCCACTCTAATGCTTATGTTCATAATTAATGTGGCCATCACGTTAGAGGTCTGTCTTTTGTACTCATTTGTTTTACATGTCTTTTATTCTTCATTTTTCATTCGTAGTAAGTTCTGTTGTCTTATACCTTATATTCATTTCCATGCTTCAAAGATGCAAAGCTTCAGGTTTTTGCAGCCATGTAACTGAAATACCCATTCTTCTGAGATAAAACACTGTGTTGCTGGGTAACTAGTTCTGGCACCTCTTACCTGTTGACATTGCATCATATCCCGGAAGAACAGAAACCTCATTTACCTCCATCAGACATTTTTCCTGTATTTTCTCCCCCTGCAACATGTCTTCAGAACCTCATTTCAGAAGCTTTAATATTTTTAATCAGTATCTCTGATTACTCTAATTTCACATCCATACAAGCCAGCTGAGACTGCTTGTTTGTATATAAGATTTTATCTATGTACCTCTTCAGGTTTTATAATTTAGAGGTCCTTGTATATAACCATAAATGAGTAGAACTTGGAAATTTTGATGTTCATATGGTATTTGTTGTAGAATTTGTTTGTGACAAATTTGTTCTACTGATACACATTTTGTCTGTCCTTGTTTAACCTTTAACAACCTGTTTTTGCATATGCAAATGCACATAAAAAACCCCTAGAAATTCTTTTGTATGTTTAGGCAACAAGGAAATTTACTGCATTGGTAAGACATGGTGCATAATCTCTGTTTTATTTTCTACAATATGCTATTTATTTCACAATTTTATCTTTCTCTGCTCAAATAATACTCATGTTTTTCATAAACCATGAACTAAAATTTAAATATCCAGTCATTTAAAGGTAATACCATAAAATTGTAACCTTGCATTGTATTCTGTAAAACAGGTAAATTTTGTCATCTAGTTTAACTGTCACATTATCACCTATTTTACAATACATGAAAACCATACTTGTACATTCAGGTGCCCATTTAAAATCACAGCGCTGCTAACAAGTGGAATAAATTTTTTCCTTATTCTCCGTTTACTCTAAGTAAGAACTTAACACATGCAATGCAGTAAGTGTCCTGCCATGTGGGGCTGCTGTGATTGGCATGCCCTAAAGGTGTTTGGTGCTAGAGTCAAATAAAATGAAAGTGTTGTGTCATCATCATCAACATCATGATGTCTGGTGCTACAGTCCAGTGTGAACCTTGGCCTTCCAAACAATCCTGTCGATCTTGGGTCTTTACTCACCAACCTTGGACACTCTTCCTTCTGAGGTCTTCCTCCATATGTCATCCAGCATTTCCTTGGTCATCCTTGTTTCTTCCTGCTGAAAATATTATGTGCTTCCCACAAATTTATAAAGAAAAATATTGAACACAATTTATTTTTCTGTGCTTTTTAAAAATATTTGTTTACAGTGTGTTTTAACTTAGTAGGACTAGCAACATGATCACCATGATAGCATTGTACTTGCTCACATTCTTTGCATTCAGTAATCATTGTACTAACCAGATTAATGCATGATGTGAATGGGAAGGATGAGTCCTTGGGGATGTACCATGTGTGTATATGAGTGCTGGAGCCACATGCAGAGTATTTGAATTATCCATCGGTATTTTTATGTACGTAAGGATTAACTGCAAAAAATTCATTTATGAAGGGGACTGTGTTCTGTTTGACTGTATGAGTTTTGGCCAGGCACCAGTTTGCTTGTGTACAAGTTGTTTACCTTCATAGTGAAGGAAGTGTAGTTACATCTGTTAAGTGGGTATCTCTAATCATTGTCCCTGCCAGCTGAATTGAAAACATAGTGTCTCTTCATGACTGGTATTTAACTTCATGTGACTGATGAATCTGTAAAGTTGTTTTCTTCATCTTGTCTTTCTTTGCCCTATCTTTTGTAACTTTTGCTCACTACAGACTAAAGTTCTCAACTTTCATAAACAAGGTGACAGATTGATGTAATATTTCACACCAACTTCCTGTCATAAAATAATTACTGAACTGGACCAAGCTCCTGTTCAGTGTGCTCTTTCTTGCACTTTTTTAAACTTTTCTATTTTGCAGGTTGTTCAACTTCTGCGTGACTGTGTGTGGAACTACCTGCGTGATCATGTTCCATCTCCTGCTCTCTTTACTCGTGATGAGAATGGTCTTATGTGGCGAGATGCTACTCTAGCCCGCCCAGAACCTCAGTACACCAATACGCTACGCAGCACTATGCAGAATAACATTCAGTGTTTAGGAACACTTTACAGCCAGTTATTCCCTCCAGCTTTATCTGGCTGTCAAAATGATTGATCTGTTTCCTTTTTCTACTTCAGATTAATAGCTCTTAGTCACAAATTTGACACTACAATTTTTGTAAACAAATCTTGCAATATAACTTGTGAGTTCATGTATTCATTAATTCACAATTAAACCAATTCATTCTGTATTTCGGGGTTTTTGAAGTTTGTAGTTGCTTAGCTGGTCTATAATTACCCACCATTTTAGAAACCAGGTTCATTGCTGTGTTCTTAAGAGCCCACCATTGGCCATGTTGTAAAATAGCTGACTGTACACGTGTATACAGTCTGACTTCCGCAAAGTCCGTTTAATAACACACAGGTCTTCAAGCAGACTCCTCTGTTACAGTTTTCTGACTTAAGTTTTGTTTACATATTCTTATCTCCTGATGCATGATGTTACATGAAACATGACATCTCATTCTTCTTGGATCTAGTAATACACAATGAAGAGTACAAAGTATGAAACTCACTCATGATGTAGTTTCTCCATCCTGTTAGGTTAAAACATTTTCCTCAGCACTTTGTTGTCTAACACCCTCCATATTTCATTTAATGTAATTCCAAAACTACAATGCAAGGGGTATTACCACTAACTGAGTTGCTTGACAATTAATTCTTTACTGAGATGATGCCAGGTGTTTCATAACAACATGCTGAGTGGTATATATAGACTCAGCAGATGCAAAGAGATCACTTGGAAGAATACTGCTGGGAAAATGTATAGGAATGAATAATTTGATGTAAAACCTCATGGGAGGAGGACACTTTTAGGATAACAGTGGAAAAATATCATGGAAAGAGATCCTAGGAAATCTTCCAATTGCTTTGGTGAGTAATGGTGGAAAAGCCTTAAGCAAGAGTTCATTCAGTTGATTAATACTAAAGAGAACCTTGTAGTACAAATGTATTTAGTAGATAATGAAAAAAATCTTGTTCATTTGTTTCTCAGAGCAACAGTAATTGCTTTCCTAAACACAATTCACAGAATTAATATCTGTAATGGAGCTGTGATTTGTTCTTCTAGTGGCAGGAATTTAATGTTTGAAATCTTTTGATTTCTACTCTTAAAGGGTTAAACACAGCAGTACACAGTATGCATCTTCTTCCTGCCATGTTACCATTTTTATGTAAGTTGTCTGTTTTCTTTTGATTTGGTGTACCAGCATTTGCTTTGGCAACAGTGAACTTATATAAAAAGAACAGCACATTCTGGACCCTGTTCATTCTATAGCATTCCAAAGGAATACTAGTCGACAGACCAAAAAGTGAGTTATCGTAACTTATTTAATACAGGATTATCATCATTGGCACAATGCTAGGCTTGTGTAGATCCTGTCAGCATAACTAGTGTTATACTTAAGTAACAAATAATGTTCAATTACCTGCATGCTGACAAATTTAGAACTCTTATTTACAATGTAAGAAAAAATAGTAAGCAGTCCTGTTACAGGCCTTCCAGGAAGTTAAGGTTCCCAGATTTCATGACAAACGCACAGGATGGTGGTAAGGTTGTCAGCCTTATGCACCGGCCGCTTTTACCCCAAGGAAATGCTCCTGGTATTCATTTCTGCTAGAGGCCGAGTCAACCCCAGGGTCATAAGTGCGATCAGAAGGATTTTGTGTGAACGAAAAATTCCAATGACACCAGCTGGGATAGAAACAGCAACCTTCCGATTTGTAGCACAGCACCTTAACCACTGTGCCACCGTGGCCTCCAAGAAAAAATAGTACTCATTCAATATTCTTTTAAAGGAGTAAAGGGACATATAGAGTGGAACTTCCATTAGACATTGTCCTGTTGCACAGTTGACTTGATCATAAATCAAGGTAACCTTACACACACAAAATACTTTGCTAAAAGAAGAAGAAAAAGCCTGGATCAGGAGGAAATTCAGGAAATAAACCAAAAATCTGGTCTGAACTCCAATAAAGAATTCAGATTCTTCAAACGTAATACACTTCTGAATTATGTAAATTACTCTTAGTATTGACAACAACTTTTCTAAAGTTACAAAAAGTGAAGATAAAAGCATCATTCACAACTTTTGAAAACACAGTAATCAAGACATACTCATTAGTACTTGTTATTTTATACAAGAAAGGAAGTCTAATGTATTCACAGTAAGCTGGATCTTCCACTGGCATAACATGTTTACTAAAGCACTCTGCCTTTTCTATCAACTGTTTAAATAGGCTAATAAGATTTAGCTCTGCAAGATCATGTAAATCAAACAGTTATCTCACAGTGATCGTGTTTGGAAGACATTCCTCTCTTTAACAAGAAACAAATTCCCCTTTCAGAAAGGTTTGTGGTGAAGATTGACATGTGTCAGTTTAAACTGTCTATCTGACAGCATGAACCAAGTGTATCCTAATATTTGTGACACTTCTTTTTCTGTAGCATTGTATGACTTTGAAGCTGAGCGAAGCCACTGATAGAATTCATAGCTCCAGTCAGGACTCCGTGGCCAGTCACACCGCAGTATGACAGCATTGCGACGTATAAACAGATAATGCAGGTTGCGTGCAGTGTGGGCCAAGAGCAGCACAGTTGCTGTTGAAATACGCTCTCTCACCATCTAAAAAGGAATCACAAGGAAACTAAGCATCAATTTCTATCATGTGTTTTTATAGTACACATTAAAAACAAATGTCTGAAAAAAATAAGGCAAACACTTGATGTGTATCTATCACAGAGGGCGGTAATGCTGAAGGTTATGTATTTACTAACAGTTTTGTGATTACAACTACTGACATTTTACACCCAGTGCATTAAATCTTGCAAGACTTAGGTTCTCACTGCAGTGTTGCTGAAGATTCAAGTCTTCTGGGATATTGCACTGTCAATGGGCAAGTGGTTTATGTTTCAAAGCATTGTAGTGTCTTCATCCTTAGGGTCAATAGAGCCAAGGAGATCAAGACCCCTTGACTCTAAGAATTAAGATGCTGCCCATTGTCACATGCCAGAAGATCTGGTTCTTCATATTAAGTCTGAAAAACATTTTTTTTTTTTTAGTTGGCTGTGTTTCATTACTGAAAATGAATCACATTACAAGGGACTACTGTACATTATCTGTACAAATGCCATATTGGACCTACAACAGAGTAACTCAGAGAAAGTTGCCAAACTGAGGTTATGACCTTAAATCTCACAGTATGTTAAATGCAACTTTCAACCATTTTAAAGGATGTGTATCAGTGAGTAAGTGAGGAGTTCCTTTTAGTGTCTGAAGCCTCAGTTAAAGCAGCTCATACACATAAACTGTACATTAAATGCATAAACAGCATAATTCTGGTACATTTGCTGTATTTCTGGCTCTTACTTCTCAATGCTACTGCCTCTTGATTTTAAGTCCTTGAATGATAACTTCTGATGCTGTGTTCTGAATAGCATAAAACAGGCAGGGCAGAACAGCAAGGATCTCAAAAAACAGTCCAACAGTTTAAAATTTATGACATGGGGCACCTTAAAAATACCACTGTACAGTTGTCCTGAAAATGACAAAGACTTAACAGAAAAAATGTACAGTATTATCCATAAGGTGTATACTTTATTGTTATCTATAATTTTTGTGCAAAATCTGTTTCATTCCAATCAGTATGTGGCAAGTTACACTGCAAGTGCACCTAGAAATGTATGTAAGCCTCTATGTGAAGTGCTCATTATACTCTCATCTTAATCAAAATTAGAATGTGTTGACAGATTTTAGTAAAATCCCCCAGGATAAAATTTTATGAAAACCAGTTCATGTATTGTGACTTGTTACATGTCAGCATATGGGCAGATGTGGAAAGACTAGTAAGCATGTTGTGCATTTTTTTGTTTGTTATTATCTAGTTATGGTGCCAAATCTTGGGTATCACACATGCATCTCTCATTAAATCTAGTAACTACTGCAGGACTGAGGAAGGTGTGTCAGAGACTATTCTGGGAAAATGATTTTTCCTTTCCCCTACACCACTGATACAACCAATAAATATGGTCTCTAACTTTATTAGTTCATTTATTTTTCAAAGCATTAACCTGCAGGAATCATTAGGATATTTTGGGGAAAAAAAATGTAAACGAAAGGCTTTATCATCAATTTGCAAATGCATTTGCTACATACCTAATCCTGGAAGCTTGGTTATGTCACAACACTGCAACCACAAGTTGACAATCAGGTGTTGGAATGGTGAAAGGTAAATCAAGGATTATAATGTAAAAGGGGCAAAATGGTATGACTGTTAATACAAGTTCCAAGCTCCTTCACAGAATACAGGATCACTTCTTGCAGTAATGTCTTTGGAAACAAACTGTAATGTTCATGTCCACTTTAAATTTCCATGTAGAATAAACAAAGGAAGAATCTATTCCACGGATGAGAAATGAGTTTGTCTCATAGAAGCCCATACTCTGCTTAGGTGTTCCGTCATTTTTGACGTATGTTAAAATAGGAAATGAGTGAAGAAAGAACATTAACATGTATGGTAGCAATGAGTGTTCATTTAAAAAACAAAGAGAAATTATTGTTAGTACAGGATACAGTGTATTCTCATAACCAAAAACTGTTAATTTTGAGGCAGGACAAAAGTGGTATATTAGGCAACAGCTTTCTTTGTGAGACTGCTGGGTTGGCTCAACCTGGCTGCAGTACCAGTGTGTGTAGGTAAGGGCACTGCCGACACAGTAGCAGAAGTAAGGAGTCAACTCGTTCATGGAAAGATCTTGGCATGTAGAACCTTGGAAGTCCGTGGTGAGCATAAACATGAAGATCAAGCCGGTACAGGTCAATAGCTGTAAGGACTGATTCTGATGTCATCTGGAGAATTATACAAAAAAAAATTAATGATCACATCACCCCAATATGTATGTCTTGCATTCTTCAGCTATAAGTTTCTTATATGTGATTGCAGTACCTACTTCTCAAGTGCCTGGCTAACCAAATCCAAGTCAAGACAGCCAGTTTCATTAGAAACAACACACTGCTGTCCATTCAATCCTAGAACCCTACTTCATAAGACTGACACATAATCACAAATTGCAAGTATATGAATTTCTCCTGTAGCCTCTTTCAAGGTACTATCCAAAGAATTCACCTGAGGGTACTGGCGTAAGCCACCAGTAACCCGAAGTCAGGACAGGAAGTAAACCAGTTTCTGCTATATGAAAGTGTAGGAGTACCACAACATCAGAGTACTTGTCAGTAAAATCAGGGTGCAATGAATATTTTAAAGAACTGCTCTGATGGTGATCTGGAGCAGCTTTAGAAAAACAGAAATTATCAGTCCCAGGGCTTTACCAATCAGGCTCATATTCACTGTTTAGGAAAGATAATTAACTTCCAGTACACAAGAATGTTTAAGTGTACAAATTAAATTAAAATAATTTCATAGATTCTGTACCTTGATGTAACTAGAATCATACAGTATTGAGCGTACAGGGGCACGTTCCTGCCATAGAACATTCCCATTCCTGGCACCTTTCACTTCCAAATGAACTGCAAGACTTGAATTTAAATGTCTACACTGCTTCCAAATTTTGCCAGGTACTGGCCTAACATTAATATCCCCTGGTGTGTATCGGTTCTGGATTATGTGTAAATGACGAAGATTTGTGTGTGCTAGCAATTGCACCAGATCTTCACCTAGGTTCTGGGGGCTGATCATCAGTACCTGCACAAACCAAAAAAAGAAGACCATGACAGTGTCTGTTGATTGGATGTTTACTGAAATTACACTTAAATGCATTAGTGACTTTAAAGAGTTTATTTCTCTTACTTTTAAGTTTAAAAATACCCCAGCATGCAGCAGTTGGTATTGTAGCTTGGTTGTGTTAATTAAGATGAGTGTCTGAAGTGTAAGGCAACACAGAGAACACACTTCATCTAAGAGGTGTTGAGCCTCACGAGTCTCTAGCATCAAATCTATCAATTCAAGATGACGCAATGCTGGCAAGTTGCCCATTAGTGCCTTCAGTGCTTCAAGCAGTCGGCCTGCACATCAGATAACAACCATCATGATGAACCAGCAATACACTTAAAAATATACACATATTTTAAGTGTGTCTGAAACAACAGTTCACACATATTAGAAACGTGAAGCTAAAAGGTGGGGTAAAGTTGTGCCTTATATTCTCTGCATCCACATACAACAGAATGTTTGATTCCTGACGGTGTCATCAGCCTCTAATAGAAATTAACAGAGTACAGTTGAAATGTGATGGCACATGATGCATGGGAGGGGAAGTGAAGGGGAAACTGGCAAATGGAGTGGGTAGCCAGTACTCTTCACACTACCTCGGAACATAGTGTATCCAGCATTACTACCGCTGATGCGCACACCTCAGCTGCCAGTAGTCGGCTGAACCAACACCCCCTTCTGATTTAAATGGACTCATCTGTTTTGCCGAAAGACAAAATCTGGTTTCTGCACGTGTTCCATCACATTTCAAACGCAGTCTATCAGGAATATTTTCTGTGGGGGTAAAGGCAGCTGGTGGGTAAGGCTGACAACCTTACCACCTTCATGTGCCGACTGCAATGAAATATGGGAGGCTCAACCTCCTGGAACCCTCAGGGCCTGTCCAGGCCTGTACACGGATTGCTTTACTTTTACTTTCAATACAAACAGAACACTGTACAGTAATACTGGTAAAGCAGTATACTGTCATATTGTGTCCGCAATATCATTTGTTCAGTCAGACACTCGAGCATAAACCTTGAAAGCTCATATTGCAACAGAGGGAAATGTTAAATCTACAGCACTCAGAAAGTAAATACATTGCTTTGTATTTTTGATGTGGGTTTTGTGTGTGTATAATGAACATTTTGTTCAAGGAAATACATGTAAAATTGTCCTGGGAAAGCAATGAATTTTTATTTCTTATACAGCCCAAAGAACACATTATCCTGCCCACTTCTTGCTGATCAGTTAATTAACTGCTGTTTGGAAATGCAGGCTACAGCAACTGATGAAGGACTGCTGTGAATGCAGAAATGAAGCTTCAGGTTCCCACAAAAGTAGCAAATTTCTTGACACCTAAATGGCCACAAACCTATTAAGGAAAAACCTCTAACATGAAGTTAGTTAAACATACATATCAAAGGTCCACTGCATTTTACCAAGAATAAAGGGAAACATACCTCAATAATATTAAGAGTTATCACTAATAAGAATCATCAAAGATTTCCAACCTCCAGTTCCAAATATCCTTTCTCGTTCTGACTCATCCCGGGCAGCCATGTTGCAGGGAAAAATGAATCTCAGCATTCGTATGTGTGTACCAATCTCTAGACCTCCCTGAGGCCATTCAATAAAATATGATAGCATATTCATAAATTCATAAAGGTTGAAAAAATTCATCATGGGTCCAAATACAAGTTGCCGGAAGTTACGTCCAACATTTGTGATGCACATTTGTGTTCGCATGTGGTCTAGTACATGCTGGAACATGATAAATATATACTTTTATTAACATTTATTGTCACACATGTATACAGGATAACTGAGGTAGACAGGGCTTATAGTATGTATGGAGGAACCAATTCTTGCTGGGCAACTGCATAGACAGAGACAGCTTCGAAGACCAAGATATAAATGTGTGAATATTGCAAAGATATCCCACTGGTATGTACAAGGGATTTGTTGTGGCATGCATCAGTATGCTTTACTCACACTTTTTCAACATACTGTAAACACATAAATGTTATGAAAATGAAGAAGTAATGGAATTGAAATAAGGTTCAACTGAAACAGTATACCTCCCCACCAATGTCACTTTCTTTTCTGTAAAGAAAAGCACTGTACATATCTGTGGGTATGCCCATCACTTTCTTGCTGAGAAGTCTTGTATACTTTATTTAATTCAAATTTCCAGTAAGACTTTCAAAGAGTGGAATGGAGACTACATAAACCCTTGGTATGAAGTTATTACAGTACCTGCCAACCATAGTAATAATTATATTTCTTCCTTGTAAGAGTTGAATCATCCAAAACAAAAGTGGACCAGACATACGGGAGATGAAATGCTCTGTACCAAGACTTGCACACCATTGATGCATAATACCGCTCCCTCATGGACAGATATGAAAACACTTTTTCTAGTACTAGGTCTGGTAAATATGACCACCTACTATATGTACACTTCCCATTGTTTTCATCTGTTTCTTCCTCAGCATCAATAAACACAGCTGTAAAAAAGGACATTTATTATGTAATTGACAATGCTATTCATCTTCTAATTTTAGGGATGGGGTACTTGTTAAGCTTGGCTTATAATTATTTCATATAAAAACAGAGTATGAGAATGTAACACACATAAATATTTATACTTAACACAAAATTCTTAAACATTTCATACTCAGCGTCGTGGTCATATGGTTAGTGCTCCTATTTTGTGTTCAGCAGATCCCAGGATCACACCTTGGCCTGAAGACCAACTATCCTGACAAAGGTTTTCTGTGGTTTTTCTTGGTCTCTGCAGGAATATATCATGATAGCACATTATATTATGCCAAAACTGCTTCCTTCCAACTGATTAGTAACTAAGTATTTTACTATTTGATGCTATATATTCTGAGATCCTTACATCATTCAATATACTGTAAGGTAACAGAACATTTCATGCGGCTTGTCAGTTAAAGAACTGTCACTGGTCCCAGAGTTACTTAGTGCTTAAATTTAAATAACAATTTCCTTACCCACTTATGTCCTTTATCTAGCAAGAGACAGTGCAAGTGGAGATGTAGACAGGGAGGCAGCAAGTGTAATGTAATATCTTTTTCACTGCCATAAAACGATTAAAAATGAAAGTTACATTCTGTGGAGTTGTTTTGATAAATTTTAATACTTCCTTCACCTTTACTTAACTGTACTACCACAATTCCTTAAGTGTCTGACTACCGAAAAAGAAATGGCAAACATGATAAGTAAATTATTAATTAAGATTCAGATGACAGAAGCTATACGACATATAACCGTAGAGCTAGGAAGAAATGTTAGCCCCAAATTCACTCTTCATGCACTCAGTCATTGTTCTGGTGTAGGGATCCCATCTGTCACAGTGTTTCTGCGACAGTACCACTTTAATCAGCTTTAAAGAGCTTTTTCCTGGTGTCCCAAAGAACTTTATTTCAGAAGCCAAATGTCCTGGATTTTTCAAGCTACAAAATTACAACACTTCTGACAATTCATACAAACTCTGACCACTCCACAGTGGAAGAAAACATCTATAGCAATAGGACAGCCATCAACCAGCCACTAAAAGGAAAGAAGAGAAGCAGGGGAGAAAGAAACATCAATCTGTGGTTACAGAGTCAGGGCTGAGACTGAAAAAGATAAGGAACATGTGTACAGAAAAATTAGTAAGTGAAGTGAGTGAGAGTTTTTTAGTATAATTATTATCATTACTATTATGTCATTCTGTTGTATTTGTTTGTAACAGCCGCTTATCTGGGCTTTCACATCGTAGAACTACTAATACATTAGTGTATTCTGCATTGTGTCATGGGTTATTATATGTCCCAGTTCTTGGTTTTTAAAAAATGGGTAAATATTCTAGCAAATACTAACATGTTTTCCCTAACAGGCATACATGTAAGCAAGGTTTCTTGCTGTTTTATTGTTCAGGTAAGGTGTTGATATGATCATCTGGGACTGGAGCCAAATTTAGCAATAGAGATCACAGTGTTGATTAATAGCTTAAACACCATTATAGCTTCATGGGTTTTCTTATCAAGTCTGTCAGTTGTTTATATTACTATCTCGGACAAATTAGTATCAAATGGATGACTTAAGAGGTTGGGTCTGCCGACCTAATATTGACATGGGATTGAAGAAAAAAACACAAATTTCATGCTAGCCAGTGTCCTCGCCAGCATTTGAGGTGAGCAACGTCCGAACAGAAATTAACAGCACTATTGTTACATCAGTGTCGACGGTATCAGTTCGTTCGAAACGAAATACTCGATGATCTCAACGAAAGGGAGTTATTTAGCCACTATGAAGAGCCGTGTGCTTCATTTTAAAACATTTCAAGATCAGTTGAAAGAAAATGAATTAATATCCTCGATAGGAAACTGTGTGACACAATGAGTATAAAAAATCATTTACGGCTTAATTCCTTGGACTGAAATAAAATATAAAACGTATACAAAAGTCACGTACAGAACACCCACGTATCGCCGAAAATGAAATACCAGCATTAGCTTACTGTACACAAAGAAGTTTTTGGTCCAATGTGCACCACAATTAATAATCATATTATTCAAATTTGTTCCATTATTATATTTGTTATAATTAATAAATATGTTTACATAACCTTATACAACCTTCATCATTTTCATCTACTTTCCATGTTGCTTTATACATTTGCAGGCTGTATTATTCGAAAAACTCTGAATTAAACTGTGTACAATGAAAACACGATTGTAATTCTTGATAAATGTACAAAAATATATAATCTATGAATTAACATAGACGGTAAGAGAAAACGAGGCCATTTTGGATGTGTTCGCAGCCAATGACATTCGACGGTTTTTAATGCCAACTGCTGTTGCGACTAACGGAATTATTTCCATTTTACTGCAATTGCTGTCACTGTTAAGTGTGCAATCTTACTGAGTGAATAAGGGCATATGGAAATATTTTCATTCAAACGAAATATGTTTCAGTTACCGACTGGTCTAAAGGATGGGGAACTTAGACAATCTGTATCCATGTACAGCACCAAACAAATCTTGATATTATATAAAGAGAAACTCCGATCTTGAGGGAAACTTAACGTTTGCAGTTATCAACTTGTGGAAGACAGTTAAGCAGAGGGCGAAAGTGGTAAATGATCTGTGATTGTCACTAAGTTTGAATTTAAAGTAGATGGTATGCCCCGTAGTGAGAGCATGTTAGAGGGAGCGTACTTTGTGTGGGATACAGATCTTCTGATACTAGAATCTGGCCGTAATGGAAGGAGCTCTGTTGTGCGGTTCGGATGTGGGTATTTGAAGTCCGTAAAATTTCTTCTGGCCATTATACGTTTATAAATCATTTTAGAAGAGGAACGTTTTAATTCCACGTTAGTGTGAGTTTTTCTCTGAGCAAGATAAGTTTTTGTAGAATGCCAGTGCGAAGCATTTCTTTCTAGAAGTCTGACGGGACTGCAGTTCTTATGAGTTGGGAATGGTAATGTACAATAATTACATTCTAATACATGAGAACATTAGGTAAGGGACGCAACTGCAGACGAATGGGGTGCTGCCGGAGGATCAGCTCGTTCCTGCCCTATGTTACTCGCAATTGATTACGTGATCCTGGAGAACGACGGACAGAGATAGGTTAGGTGTACGTAGACTGGTCAGGGTTTAAGAAATACAGTAGTATTTTAATGATTTTATAAACCATTTACTTTAAACTCAGTCAAGGGAAAATTATTTTGAAGGTTGTACAAGAGGGGAATAACTGTTTTCTTGAAGCAAGGAAAAGTTGATATAGTCAGCACATGTAATTATCTGGGCCCAAGGCTTGAACCCACCAGAACATGATTTAGGGAACACTTCAAGGGAAAAATATAGCTGTATCAATAGCACAGCAGGACTCAGCTGTCCAGCACAACTGCCCCTTGGTTACCTGCATAGGCTTGCATTGGCATTAAAAAATTCTTTCTCTTGTCTTTGTTAATGAACTTCATAGGGCAGATACCAATTTATCTTGCTGTACAAGGTAGTAAAGTGTTGGTACTCAGAACACTGTGATTTCAAGTGTACTAGGTTATGCCAGCCTATAACCTGTAGACTGTGGATCACCATATAATTCTGTATGAAATGGAACTTAATTCTGCACATCTAGGAATCAAAGTCAAACAAGGATGAAACAGAGGAAGAATTGATGAAGGAATAATATGTTAAATACTGTTTAACTCAGAATATTATTGCAGACACACAAATGGTTCCTGGGTACTAGAAAATTATTAAGAGCTTTGATATTGGAAAACGTGTTTATTCCATAATATGAGAAAGAGCTCATAACTGTAATATCAGAATAGCTTGATTCATACCTTCTGGCCAAAACACAAGTTTATGGATTTCATGTCCATATGACATTGCTGATACTGCAACAAAACATTTAAAATTATTCCTTGATATCTAGACAGGATTAAGAAGAGAATATCTTTGAATGGCAAAATTACTGGACCAGGCACAAATATTGGCATCCCTTTTTAAAATTTATACTTCTGCACAGGTACTCATACTGAAAACCCAGCCTCCTATACAGTCACTACTGGGTCATTCCTGGGGGTAAAGTGGCTGGAGCGTAACATTAACTATTCACTCCATCTAGCACTGAGGTTAAAAAAGAATACAGGATACCTCTTCTCCACTTTGTGCTTTCGTGGCAAGTTGTAGGCCAACATTTATTTTCTTACTCATATTGAAATAAAGGAATTAAGTTCATTCACTACTAAGAGAACTATAAATATTAGTATGTAATAAGAGTTCAAATTTCATTAATTAGGTACGTACTGAAAATGTGTTTTTTTGCAGATTGAATGTTTAGTTCATAGCAAACGGGAGTCTCTATAATTTTATGGAAGTTGCTGTCTGATATCAAATATGTGTGGTAAGTAAAGTGTTTGCATGCATGCATGTATACAGTTGTGTGTGTATGTGTGTATGTTTAAATATATAAGGATATTTGTTTTTATGAAAGATATTCTAATTCTAAAACTCCTTCTTGCAGATAACAACCATTATAACAAAGATACCAGTAAGCTGCTCATAGATTTTAATGTTCCTTTGCCATCACAGCTGGATGCTGTCAACTCTGGTCATCCAATACCCTTAGTTCCATCTTCACTTGGTTCAGCAAATTGTCCAAATAACACATCTATTTGCAGTCCGACAATTTCGGATAATTATAATGATTCGAATGTGGACAATAATCCCTTTGACCTAGTTGTTCATCAAACAAACTTGAATATGAGGATGTTGAATGATCCATTTGAACTAGTATATCAAAAAGCATATCATTTACAAATTGATACTTCTTGTGAAGAACATGATGCAAGTGCACATGCATATGTGACCAATGAAAATATTACAGAAGTATGTAAAATTCCTGTGCCAAATAAAACATTTACAGCTGATCAAGAAACTGGTAATACCACTATTGATAATACTAAAGGAAAAGCTGTTAATTCTAATGGTGCTGTCCAAGTGCAAGATAATTTAAGTGACAGTATTATCAAATTCAATGGGGAGGATTCATTTATTTGTATTGAAGACATCACAGATCCTACTGGACATATGAACCTAAGTATGTCTGATGCTTCTGATGCTTCGAAACAGTCATCAGCAGTAGAAAGGAGAAATAAATCAGGCTTTTTACATATTACTGGTACATCTAATGTACATCAGGCTGTAAAGGATGGCGATGGAATTTTTGAAACAAAATCAGTTAAAGTTGTACAAGGAAATGGTGAAAATAATATGTTTCTAAATGTAAGAAATTCATTCTGTAATGGACACGATGAGAAGCAGAAGAATTGTTTTAGTGCAGGTTGTAGAGACAGCACAGTTGAAACACATTTAGTGTCACAATGCCAAGGCGTTATAATAGACTCTAATTCTCACACTGATGAAGAATTAAAAGCAATTGTTACCAACAGAATAAGTGCGTGTATTAAAAATGCTCTGGGACGGTCAAAGTTGTCTACAAGAGAAAATGATAATTCTGATCGCAGTATAAGTTCTGATATTACTTCCTGTACTCCAGATAAGAAAATAGTTATGCCACAAATGTATTCTTCACACAAGCATTTACAGTTGCTTTCATTTGCCTCCCCTTCAGCAAAGAAGACTGTTATACCTGCTTCTCAAATTCTTGATATGAATGCATCTGCTGAAGCATTCCCAGTGGTGTTTCAACAAAGAAAAACTAATTCAGTGAACACTGGCCTGGCATCAGATCAGAAAATACCTCTTGATATCCTGAAAATGTCAACACAGAGAGGAAGCAGTAGCAGTACTGCTAGTATTGATTCATATGGGGAATTGAATAAAGCATTTTACACAAATGTTGTAAGTGCTTCAACAATGAACACCCTTCCTGATCATTTGTGTGATGGATCATTCTTGTATGGCATAGGAGTTAGCGATGCTGGAGCTGTTCAACTTGCTTCTGTTTCTGGTTGTGTAGAGAAATCATGTTCTCTAAAATATGCAAATGACAGTTCAAACGTAAGCAAGAATACTGTGTTCAATAGTTCTGGAAATGAAGTATGTTGTTCCAGTTTGTCTGAACATAAGACTGTTAGAGCTAATGGTAGAGATGTTGAAACAGTTACAGAAATAAATGGTGTGTATGATGAACAGACAGCACTTTCAGCACAGACAGATAGAGTACAGAAGGCAAATACTGGCCAAAGGAAGCATGAATACATGAATCTGTTTCTTGAAAAATCCATGGATATTGACAAAAATATCTCAACGTGTAGCATGTCAGGCATCAATGGTAAGATTCTCATTAAGTCCATTATAAATTTTTAGAGTTTAATTTTTAATTTGATTATTTTTGTATGTTAAAAATTATGTCTAAGTGAAACTACTTTTACGTACTTCTGACAACTAGTACCTTAAAGAAATTATAGTAGTTATATTCTGTACTTTACAGCTAGCTTCCAAGACTTTTCAAATTGTGAGGAAATGAAATGGTAAAATGTACCTGCATTCTGTTTTGTGTTGTCAAATGAAAATACATGCCATTGCAAACCAAAGAGAGCTGCTTTGTTGCAGAATGTCTTTTCAGCTTGCTTGGAACCATCAGAATGTTACTATGTTTTTCCTACACACATTACGCTCAGATATCAGAACGCATTGCCTGACCGCAACAGAAAAACCAAGAGACTTATAATTAATTATCATTCTACTGCTGAAACTATTCTTGGATTTTTTTTTGGTGGCTTATTACTGTCACTTCGAGCATAATGACTGCCTGTTGCATTATGCCTAACAGTGTATTTTCTTGTGATGTCATTTGATGTGTAGACTACAATGAAAGAAAATAATGGTAGACTTACTTATTCACCACCGTTCACAGTTTTGAAACCAGGAAGGAAGATGGTTGTGGAAAAACTGAAATATTTTGGAAGTGAAAGGTGGATCAAATTCATTACACTGAAAGCTGTGTACATGCCAGTACTGTTGTCAGGGACTGGCTGCTGTTGATGAGTGGCAGCAGATAGTATTCCAGACATAAAGGAGTGTTTATAGATTCACCATCCATCTGAACTGCATGTGTGTTAGAAACAGTGAAAGGGGGGTATCACAGAGCATGGCTGTAAGATTTGCACAGGTGTACAGAAGAATTAACTGGGTAGTAAAACAAAATGCTATTGATGTTTGATGCTGTTTCATATTTCAAGTTTTGTCACAAGGGCTCTGAACTACCCTCTAAAAAAAGGATTGGCATATGTCTGCTTTTGGGGGCCTGTGGTGGCACAGTTGGTTGAGGCACTGTGCTACAAGCTGTAAGGCCACGGGTTTGATTCCCGATGGTGTTACTGGAATTTTTCATTGACATAATCCTTCCAGCTGCACTATGGCCCTGGCATTGACTCAGCCTCCAACAGAAATGAGTACCAGGAATATTTCCTGGAGGTAAAGGCAGCTGGTGTGTATGGCTGACAACCTTACCACCTTCATGTGCTGATTGTCTTAAAATCTGGGAGCCTCAACCTCCTGGAACCCTCAGGGACTGTCCAGGCCTGTAATGGGATTGCTTTACCTTCATACGTCTGCCTTTATAAACAGTGTTCCTGGATTGCAATCAGTGTAGTGGTGGGAGGTACTTCATACAGGAAGGTCTCATTGTAAACTGGTAACCAAACAACAATAAGAATTGGGTGTATGTTAGTAAAAATGGAAGGTTGATGATACATCATTACTATGAAAACGTATAAGGCATGAATTAGAACAAGTATAGAATATATGATGTTTAAGAATTGAATTTAACTTCATCTTTTGGAAGGTTAATATACTAATATTTGTGTCATATCCATTACAAATTTATGGTGCTCGTTCAACCCTGTGGCAGCTCACCAGTTGCAGAATACTGCCACAAGCTGTAGTACAGAATTGCTTGTATTTCATCTCCATGCATTATAAGCTGCTGAGATATGAACTTATCTCACTTTGTTTATTTATTTGTGTTTTGCAGAAATTCCATCCGTAAACCAGCAGCAGATAATATTATGAACGCCTCCCACAAGCACACCCATCTAGTATTTTGTTTTAAGTAGTTATTTACTCTCATATACACATATGTGTTTACATTAATTATCCATTCAGTTTTTTCTTTATTTGTATTATTGTATTGGACAGGTAAATCATGCATGGATTTGAGCCATAACCAGTAGCAAATGAGAATGAAAATCCAGTGCTATTTTTATATTTCAGATTATGTGGCAGGAAATATGTGTGTAAGAAGATCAGCGTCATCTTCATGGTGTGCAGGTTTATCTAATAGTAACAAGAATGAGGAGGTTAGTATTGTCCTAGAGAGAGGCATAGGCAAGGAGAAGCATAAAAGTAATAAGTTTGTGTTGACTTATCATGTTGACAAGCCTCTGTGGTCTAGTGGTCAGAGTTTCTGGCTACAGATACAGAGGTCCCGGGTTCGATCCGGCGCTACCAGATTTTCTGAGTAGTATTGGGTCTGGAACAGGGTCCACTCAGCCTCGTGAGGTCAATTGAGGAGCTACTTGAATGAAAAAAGTAGCGGCTCCAGGTTTAGAAAACAGAGATTAACGGCTGTGGGGACCCGTTGCGCTGAC
>Ga0123354_10002754_pt1 | contig 23604 bp, 25 predicted proteins | sample TergutLab28metaG_2_FD_97872 | JGI IMG/M metagenome (GOLD analysis project Ga0123354, IMG submission 97872) | Labiotermes labralis P4 segment gut microbial communities from Petit-Saut dam, French Guiana - Lab288 P4 | ecosystem: Host-associated > Arthropoda: Insects > Digestive system > Gut ... | reverse complement strand
GTATCATTCTTAATCTCCTGCTGTATTCCTGTTTCAGTCTTTCTTTCATTTGTTGATGTTGTATGCCTTCACTTTCCTCAATCCCGAGGTACTTGTACGTTTTTCCCTTTTCTAGTTCTTGTATTTCTCTCTTGATGTCGATCACTTAATTCTGCGAGTGAACTAGTTTGTCTTTATTAAATGCAATCTTGGCACATTTTTCAAGTCCAAATTCCATATGGATATCATCACTGAGGTTTTAACTGTTTGTATCTATTTTTGGAGCACTTCCTCTGATTTAGCCATCAGCTTCAAATCATCCATGTAAAGTAGGTGTGATATTTTTATCTTTGTTGTGTGCTGTTTGTATCCTGTGTTCAACCTATTCAGTTGTTCAGTGAGAGGGATTAAGCAAATACAAAATAGCAGTGGTGATAGTGAGTCTTCTTGAAATATTCTACATTGTATTTTTATGTCTTCTGTTTCTATTAGCTTATTTTCTGTGTGTAGGTGCACATGTGTTCTCCAGTAGCTCATGACCTTCTTAATGAATGATACAACTTTATTATTGAACCCAATTAACTCTAGGGATTTGATTATCCAACTGTGTGGCACCCTGTCTAAAGTTTTTTGATAATCAATCCATGCCATACACAATTTTTTTTTTGTGTTTACATTCTTGTAGTATTGCTTTTGAAGTTAGCAACTGATCGTTGCCTCATTTGATCCACTGCAGCACCCTTTCTGTTCTTTTGGCATCAGATTTTCATCATCCATATATTTTTGCATACGCCTGCTTATAATAGAAGTAATGAGTTTGTATATTGTAGGCAGACAGGTCACTGGTCTGTAATTCTTTGGATTTTCAGTATTCTTGTTTTTTGGAATAAGGAATATTACTCCTGCCATTAGCCACTCCGGTATTTGATCTTCTTCAATTAATTTGTTAAAAAGTGCAGCTATATGCTTGTGTGTTACTCTAAGTTGCTTAAGCCAAAAATATGCTGTTTGGTCTTTTCCAGGGGCTTTCCAGTTTTGCATTGTTCTTAATGCCTCTGCAACATCTTTTTAACATACTGGGCTCCATTCCATGCTTGGATTTTGTTTTTACTGGTTTTTGATCCAGTACGCCTCTCCATTATTTTGAACTTTTTTCCTATGTATTTCTCTCCAGAAGTTCTCCACTTCCTCTTTGTCTGATGCATTTTTCACACTGGAATATGTTTGCTTGAAACGGTTATAAAATTTCTTGCAGTCTGTCCAGAACAGCGTATTTTGATAATACTGGTTTTGTCTTTTCCTATATCTAAATAATAGTTGCATCTTTGCTGAAACCTTATGTTTAAGCTTTTCAATCAGTTGATTCAAATTTTCTTTCTTCTCTATGTTATATTTCTTAAGTAATCTGGTTCTTTTTATGTTCTGTGCCTTTCTGTTATCTCTTTTTATTTCCACCAAAGCTGACAGTTCCTTTCTACGTAATATCATTTATGCTGTCCTGTTTATGTCTAACCCATGGGGGTGTTTTTGATCTCTGTGTTTCTAATTTATACTCTCCTGTCCCATTTATTTCTTTTGTAATAACCGCTGCTGCTACAAAAATGAGGTGGTTTAACTCAGTGATATGTAGATCTTTTCCGTCTAATATTTCTTCCATTGCTTCATTAGCCGTTTTCATTGTTGCTTTTATTTTGAACATAACGTGGATCCTTCCAATTACTTGATTAACAAATATAACAGCACATTTTCAAGAATTAATTGTAACTATGCCACAACTTATGAAATTGATGAGATTATCAAATCTCTAAAGACTAAAAACTCATAAGGGTATGATGAAATTCCCATAAAAATTCTAAAATTAATTGCCCCTTTTACCATTTCCCCCTTACCCTATATAGGTAACAAATCCCTTTCCTCAGGTGTACTCCCTGAAAGACTAAAATATGCTATAATCAAACCTGTCTATAAGAAAGGAGATAAACAAATTATAGGCCAATCTCTCTTTTAACATTCTTATTCCAAGATATTAAAAAAACTAATATATTCAAGATTATATAAACATACATGCACAAATAACATACTATTCAAGGAACAATATGGATTTAGAATTAATGGTTCCACTGAGACTTCATCTTAAAATGTAATTAATGAAATATTAAAAGCTATGAATAATAGACTTTCAGTAGGAGGAATATTTTGTGACCTCGAAGAGGCCTTTGATTGTGTTAAGCATGGAATTCTAATAGATAAACTAGAGTTTTATGGAATTAATGGGAAATCTCTAACATTGGTACAGTCATATCTCAGAGGAAAATACCTAAAAGTACTCATTGATGAAATTAATGCATATGATAGTGTTTCTTGTAGATGGAAAAAAAAGTTATAAATGGGGTTCCTCAAGGTTTGATCTTGGGTCCATTACTTTTTCTTATTTATATTAATGGTTTACCCAAAATAACAGATAATGATGATAAAGTTGTCTTTGCAGATGATACTAGCATTATAGTAACTAACTGTAATCAAGGGGGATTTTAGACAGCATTAAAAAAAAACTCTCTGATATAATCTCATGGTTTGAAGCCAATTTTGTATCACTTAACTCTAATAAAACATATTATTTACAATTTCAAACTAAAAATTGCATTGACACGACATTGGATATCAACTACTTGAATAAAACTATTGGTAATGTTCCACATACAAAGTTTCTGGGTTTAGTGGTTGATGACACTCTTACTTGGGATAACCATAATGACCAACTAATTTCCAGATTGAATTCTGCATGTTTTGCAATAAGAGCTCTAAAAGCAATGTTGTCACGGAAAGCTTTAAGAATGCTATATTTTTCTTATGCACATTCTATCATATGCTGCGGCATAATTTTTTGAGGGTGACACCCCTAATAGTATTAAAATATTCAGAATTAAAAAAAATAAATAAATAAATAAGAATTATGACTAATTTGAAGACAGTGGATTCATGTAGAGAACTGTTTAAAACAATGTAAATTTTACCTATCATCAGTATATATTTCTCTTTTATTGTATGTGGTGAACAAGAAACATTTATTAACAAAGAACTTAGAGTTCCATAAAACAACACTAGATCTGCTAATAATTTTCATCGAACTATTACTAATTGAACCAAGTACTGAAAAGGAGCTCGTTAAGCAGGAATTAAAATTTTTAATCATCTTCCTACTCACATAAAGTGTGCAGCAAATGAAATACACATTTTAAAACGGCCTTAAAGGTGTTTCTTCTTTGTAAGTCATTTTATTCTATTGAGGAATATTTTAATTCTCATAAATAATATATATTCCAGATTGTTATGTTTTAATGTAATTATATTTTATTTTGTAATTATTGTATTGTAATTGTGTTCTATCACTTGACAGCTGTAATTTAACAGATGCAGTGTGTTATCACATTATGACTATTTCCATATCCTTAGGTTGTACCTGTAAAAGGATAAGCGGAAAATAAATGAATGGTTACGGTAATGGTTGTGGTAAACTGTTGAATATTTTTTTTATTTTGCCAGCATAATCCATGCTTCTGAAAGTGGCAGTTGGTGTGTGAAGACATATTTATTCCTTGTCATAGTGTTATATACTGCTAATTTGTTGGAAATTTTCCATGTTTGTGTACAATGAAAGTTCATTAATGAAAATGGGTGTTTACATTGAAGAGGTAAAATCTCCAGTCACTTAAAGAGACCTGTACATGAATTTCTTGGTAGTTTAAAATACACATCGTGAAAGTTGTTGCATGATGGAATGAGGAAACATATATATAACGTGAAACTGGTTTTGCTAGTCTGTTCCCAATAAAATGTGACAGCAGCCACTTGCAGTTATTGATGAACCATCACAGTTTAGTTAGTAAAATGACTGGTGACAAGATAAATGCAGTCTGATTCCCAGCAGTAGATGGATTTTATTTTTCACTGTCGTGTCCATGAAGGCTATAGGTTAAAGGAACTATAGGATAGAGATGATCACTCTCTTAAATCTAGTGTGGAGGATGGTAATACCCAATGATTTAGCTACACTTGACCGTACACTGTCATCACACGTGGGACAATTCAATTTACTGTTACTTTAAATTACTAGTCATTGAAATATCTCATCTTAGTCATGAAAATACTATGTAGTATACACATGCTATTTGAGGTTTTCTTTCACAGCTGTATTTTTTTATTGCATATTTTTTTATTTCGTATTTTATGACTTATTCCACATTATGTTGTCACTTTGACTACATTTTTGATCTGTGGAACATATAATGGATGTATGTACTCAGTAATGACTGAATAGGACAAAGTGCTTGTTTGATCAGTGTTTTGTTAGGTCTGCTTAGTGTAGGTTGGCTAATGTTGTTTTCATTCATAATTCTGGTAGTATGGTGCTGTGCCATTCATAGATCAGCTGTGATTCTTTCATGTTTTCAGAAAAGTATTTTGTCATTCTTGAGTCAAATTATTCAAAAGTGTACCATGCAGACAAGTCTGATGAATGCAAAAGCTTAGTTTAAAGTAGCATCAAGAATGTACTTAAATATATGTTCCTTCCCTTCCCTTGGTACACTTCTGATGTGTGCAATGAATTTGGTGTAACATTGCAATACTGTGTGTGAAATATTATAATATTTTTGTATTAGTATTTTGTATCTCTGTGACTTATATGACTTGATTACCCAAATAATATTTAGTGAGGAGTACACATCATGAAGCTTCTCACTATGGAGAATACTACATAACGAGGAGCTTTATGATCTGTACTTCTCACTGATATTATTTCAATAATCAGATCAAGAAGAATGGTAGAAAGGGGCATATAGCATGTATAGGGGAGAGGAGATATGCATACAGGGTTTTTGTGGGCAAAGCTGAGGGAAAGAGACCACTTTGAAGACCTAGGCCTAGATGGGAGGTTAATATTAAAATCCTTTCCATTTAATTATTCACAGTCATATGTTGATTTGATTCTGTGTATTCAGAGTGACAGCATCATAAACAAACAACAGAATCAAATGGACCAAACAAGTTTTCACAGTGACCTAGTATTGTCAGGACTACCCATTTCTCTTGAATAAGTTTTACGTGAGTTTCTTCATGCATGTCAACATTTTTATTTTCATAGACTGCTAAAAATGTGTGTTGGTAGTCCTTTCTGTGTCACTGCTGGCCCAACCAACACGATTTGGTGTCTGTGTTTACCATGTACGTATATCGAGGAAATTATGAAGGAACTTAATGTATTCCATATTTAAGAATGACTTGCTTAGACAGCTGTTCAGGTGGGTTATCAATGGGAGCTAATAAGATAAAAAATCTCTGCTGAAGGTTAAGCTGCCTCAAAGTTAGGAAGCTTTCAACTCTCTGTCTTTCAAGCAGTTTGATAAAGTCATAGGAGCAAAATATAATTATGAAATTCAAGAACTGGTACATATATTATGTTAAAGTGAAAGCTAACTGGAGAGCTGAAGAACACAGTGAATCATGAGGCAGTGTATTCCTGTAATAAACATAACTGAGGCAAGGCAGCTCGTCAGAGTCAAAGACTAGACTATAATGCTTTCTGGCATATACTGAAGGTATTATTTTTATAAATGCTGGTCTGGGGATCAAATCCTGGTGGGGGCAAGATTTTCTGCACCTGTTCAGACCCACCCAGCCTCCTGTACATTGGGTACCAGGCTTCTTTTAGGTGGGTAAAACGGCTGTGGTGTGACATTAACTGCCTACCCCTGTTTAGTGCTGAGGTTAAAGAAAAAGTAGAGGTATACCTTTACTCCTCCTGTGGGCCTACATGACTTGTTCTAGGGTGAACTTTATCTGTATTATTTTTAATGAAATTATGTTAGGGTGCCAGACCATATAAAGTGAATGTGAGAAAATGGCTGGGATATAAGGAGTTACATTCCAGGCACTGTGAAATGAATATATCTCCTAACCTTACATTTAATTATTCATTCAGATAGTTTGTTTTGGAAGTGGTAATCCTGAAATGTAGGTTGTACCTGTTTCTTGTGATGCCAGGGTTATAATGTGTATAAACTTTACCCTTTCATTTTCTCCACTTTGCTCACAAATTTATACTGTTTATGGGTTTGGTGTTCTTTAAATATTTAAAGTCTCTTTTACAGATTTATGAGACAAAATGGATGAAGTTGAATATAAACTGAAGAAAAGAAATGCTGTTTTGGCTGTAAATGTAAGTTTCTCAAATGTGACACAGTCATTTTATCAGGCAGTAATAAACATTAAGTTGTATATTCACCGGTTAACCCATATCCTAATAACAAGCATGCTCTGTGGGCACAGTGCAAGGCCAAAGAGCTCTCCAAGGACATGTAATTTGTTGGTGTTTCATGTTATTTTAGTCATATGCCTTTTCAGTAATGTTGCCAGGCCTCATATAAACTACACACACAGAAAATTTTGTCATTACTCCAACTGCATGTCTATAGGGTATAAATGTTTATTCCTCAGTTTTTGGTCTGTTGTGTGTTACTCAGTAACAAAATATTCACTTAATTTTTTACAGGCTGTTTCAAAACTTATCGACATTATACAAAGTAAAGGTGCTCCTCATTCTGGAAAAATCGAAGAGGTAAGAAGTATGAAGTTATTTTTTAATGTTTAAATTGAGTAAAACAGTGGTGCCTCTTAATATGTTTGGTTTCATTCTGGAAACTTAGGTTGTAGCTGTTGTGTCATTTATGACAGTAACTTTTGTAATTACAATTTAGTGACATTACCATTAGTTATTACATCTACTCACATGGATTTTCATAGATGTTCAGGATACTGACTTTAGTCTATCTGCTCACAAAAGCACGTTTTGGTATGGTAATCATTTATTGCCACAAAATGTAATTCAAGTGTGGCTTTTTTGCATCCTAATGGATAATATGAATCTTCGTTCAAGCTCAAGCTATAATAATAATAAGTTAGGTAAATTAATTAAGAAGTCAGATTTATTTAAACATCTTGGTGTTGTAGCAAAAATTTTAATGGTTTTTTCAACCTGTCCCTGCAAATGGTGGAATACTATCTGGAAATGGCCCACAATATTTTCTTCTCCAGTACTTTCCAGTTAACTGAGAAGGTTATTATGGGAGTTGTATTTTAGATGTGTGCTTGGTTTGAATCTTGGCCACTTTACTGTCTGTGCTGACTGAGGTTGTTCATGACTTTTGTCAGTTTCTTCAAGTGAATGCCATAGATCTACAAACTGCAGTGGTTGCTTAGCACAGAATTGTATGAGTCCCCCCCCTGCTTGTTGACCATGAAGATGGGACCAGTAGGTTGTCCTGAAATGTTGGTAACAAATTACCACTACTTGCTGCGTAATATCGCAGAATAGTGCAGTGCTCAGATCTATATGAGAGGTTGATCACATTTGATGAACTTAAAAGAACTGGGAAGGAAACAGTTGTATCCTAATTTATGGTAGTACTTGGCCTTCACCTAGAGGACTAAGGGGAACTGTGGAACTCAAGATAGTTATTTTCTAGGCACCTCCTGTACTCAAGTTATAGGCACTGCTGTTTGAATCAACTTGTGCAGCAAGTGAATGGTACATAGTGCCCTACTGAAGTGTCCTGCCTAAGAAGATTTCAGACCTGTTGGTAACAATAAAGGATAACTTCATACATATACAGTATCCAGGATTTAAAGCATACATGGTCGGACTATAAAGTTCGCGAACTCTTCGCGGTAAAAGTGCTACATACCTCATTGCTGAATACCACCGTGGTCACCTTCAAAGTACTCCCCTTGGGAGGCTATGCACTGATGCCAGCGCCTAGTCCACCCTTCGAAACAATTTTGGAACTGGTTTTGTGCAATGGCCTTCAGAGCTGCCGTTGTATTACTCCTGATGCCATCAATGTCAGCAAAATTCCTTCCTTACAATATGTCCTTTATCTTCGGGAACAGAAAAAGGTCACTGGGGACTAGATCCAGTGAATAGGCAGGGTGTTCCAACACAGTTATTTGTTTAGTAGCTAAAAACTTCCCCATAGACAGTGCCATGTGAGCAGGTGCATTGTCGTGATGCAAGATCCATGAGTTGTTGGCAAAAATTTTGGGTCGTTTCCGTCTAACTTTTTCATGCAGCCTTTCCAGTACTTCCAAATAGTAAACTTGGTTGGCTGTTTGTCCAGTTGTTACAAATCCATAAAGAATAATCCCTCTAATATCAAAAAAATTCAACAACATTGTTTTGAATCTTGATTTGGACCGACAGAATTTTTTTGGTCATGGGGAATTGACAGTCTTCCATTGTGCACTTTGCCACTTCGTTTCAGGGTCGTATTGGTGGAACCATGTTTTATCACCTGTGATGGCATGACCCAAAATGTCATCTTGCCACTCCAAAATGTCTTGGCAAATTGTGGCTCTAATTCAAGCTCCGACATTCTCACGGTGGCACACCAAAACACATGCAGACAATAATATATGCCACTCAGAAAGAGACTACCATAGATTAACAACAACACCCCAGTGAAATGCTGATATGTCAACGTCATCAGACCATACTAAGGCTTTTGTCCAGTGCTGCCACAGCAAGCACACCGTGGCGAGTTCGCGAACTTAATTGTCCGACCACGTACCTTAGAGTATGAAAATTTTACATGAAACAGACAGGGCAGTCCACTGAGATTTGATGGAGGAACATAGCGACATATATGCTGCTTTTAGTCAAATTTGTCCCCAGTAGTTGAAGATAGCATGTTAAACACATCACAATGAGTTACACATGGCACCTGAACATCAGGTTTCTGCAGCTGTGTGAGGTAGGCAGGCTATACAAACACATCAAATGTGTCAAGGCTGTTCATAATGTACCATTCTTATGGGAGGAGGGTTGTGACGAAACCTACCTAACAGGTTACTGTTGTGCCCCTTTATGGTCAGGTTAAGCAGCAAATGGAGACTCGTTAATAAATGAAGGGACATTTTTCCAGTTTACAAACAAAAAAACAAGTGCTGTGGTAGCAGTAAGGGTTGCTCAACCTAATTCTGCTTTTCTCATAACCAGTGCACCAATCAGGTAGGTGTTTCACGGGTGTGCACATGCCCACACACACACACACACACACACACACACACACACACATATGCAATGTTGGAGACAGTAAGTGTGTAGCATGGGGACTGAGAAGATTTTTTGTCCTGTAATGTAACATTCTGTACTGACCTGGACTACATGTGTTAACATAATTAATTACTTGGTTGAAAAATGTATCCTCTTGGTATTATTCTGTCACATTCATAATACAGGATAATTAACTCATGAAAATTGCTTTCATTAACAACTCTTCACTGTTTTGTCAGCTGCCAGAACTGGTGTTACTGAAGTTGAAATGTGAAGATGCTGATCCTATAGTCAGTATAACAGCCTGTCAGGGAGTTGTCACTCTTGTTGAAGTTGGTATACTGGAAGTGATACCTGCTCTCTCTGTCTTCATAGCTACCCTTCCCACTGTCAGGTTTGTATTATTTTTTTAGTTTCAAGGTACATTTATTGTCACACATTGTCACCATCTAGCTTTCCAGTGAGGATGAGTTCCACTCAAGGAACTTACTCACTGGAGCCTCTGAAGCCTCTAAGATGTTTTATTGCACTGGAATACAGTTCCAGTAACACACACAGTAATTGATTTTCTGGATTATTTAATTAATTGTTGGCACTGTTTACAAGCAGTTATCGTATTTGCACTTTTTTGGTTATTTTATTTGTTTAGCTGGAATCATTAAAAAGATGTTACTGATGACAGTTTTTATACTTGTATGGTTAAGACTTTTATTTCTTAATGGAGCAAATGGAACATTTATTTACTCTTCAGAAACCAAACTAAAAGAGAGAGCATATGTTTCTGCATTTCTACAGTTTCCAGACTTCTCTTTCATCCCAGGAAATTGAAAACCAAAATTTCTGGACCGTGATTTGTTATTTTGACAAGGTTTTTTTTATTTGCCAGTTGTTCCTAAACTAAACGAATTCTGATCATCTGTGTGAAATGGTGGATGTAAGATGGACCATTTCATTCCCAGTGGCTTACACCACAACATTGTAGTGGATGTCTGACTATTGTTAATCTCCTCCAGTCAATTTGTGTGAGCCAAAAGCTGTCAGTTTTCAGATAACACACTGACTCCTAGTTTCTTAAACCATGAGTAGGCCTGACAGTGACAGATTTTGGACATACAAATTTTTGCTTTGCTTCGCATGCTGTTTTACCAAAAATGGATCAGAGTCTTTCCTTTCTTGTTAAAATATCAGCTCCTAAACAGCGTATGTTAGAATCTATTGCTGTTAAATTTATACAAAATATCAAACAGTTTGTTGGCTTGGATTTGTACATCTAGGATCCAACTGCCAGCTGCAGTATAACCCAAACAGGAACAACCAAATGGTTAATGGTGAAGGAAATTTCAAAATTTACTGAACATCAGCGACTCTTTGACATGGACCTTTTGAATCACTTGTTCTAAGATGTGCCAACTCAGCTGTGTAGCTGATAGCTATACAGAGTCACCTGTCTGATACTTTAATTTCTATACGTCTTATGCCTGATGATGACACATTGGAAATCAAGACACATCTGAGAAATGTATGATGAATAATGTATTTTGATATAAAATTAACATATGTTTTTCTCTTTGAAATTTACTATTAGAGAGGGATGCTTTTTATTTTAATACGCTGGTTTCTTGTATTCAAATATATGTTTCTGGCCTGTTTCTTATTTTCAGAAATTACACTGGAGTAATATATTGTATTGGAACTTTGCTCATAGTTGATCTTAAAGCAAGAGTCTCTGAAAATAAATCATACCAGTGTCCATTCAGCCTTCAATCCCCACAGCATCCTTTAGTTACGGTACTGAAGCAGAATAAAGATACTTGGTATGATGTATTAAATGTAATGAAGTTTATCTGCAATCATAATGAGGAAATGTAAGTATATGCTATTACTGCTTTGATGCTTTATTTACTTTGCCATATGTGTAAAGGGGCACCACAATCCCATTGGTCTAAGGCGTAGGTCTGCGACTGCTCACCTGCTGAGATTGTGGGTTTGAATCCTGATGATGGCATGGATGTTTGTCTGTTGTGAATGTTATGTGTTGTCAGGTAGAGGTGTCTGAAATTAGCTGATCGCTTAGCCAGAGGAGTCTTACCGACTGTGGTGCACTGTTATGTGTGATCTAGAAACTTGAAGAATGAAGAGGCTGTGGCCTATGTTGGGCCACAGCACCACAGGAATAAAACGGGAGGGGCACGGGATTGGCACTTTGCCTGACTGTGAACTCTGGTCTTGTTTTGGAGGTATAGCTCCATTGTTTTTTGACCTTCTTTACCAGACATGGTGAGTGATTAGTATTGATCCATGGCTGTTTCACCTGTTGGGTAGAAAGTTGGGTTGCTTCATAGGCCAGTCTTGACAGTGACAAAGTGAGAAATCGCCACCCCTTGCTGGTAATCAAACCCAAATTCCCTGGTCATCCAGGCTATAGCCTCTCTATACTCTCTGAACTACCTGTGTCAGGTCAGTAGGTAAATTGTATTATTACAACAACAACATAATCATCATCATCATTCCAAATAATCAGGCAGTAAAAAGGAACATGGAGCTGGATGAGACCTATAAGTATCTGGGGATAGAAGAAGGTGAAGGTATCAAGAACAACCAAATGAAGGACTCACTAATGAGGGAATATTACCATCAGGTCCAGCAAATTCTCAAGACAGAACTAAACCTGAAGAACAAGATCACAGCTGTCAACGCCTTTGCTGTACCAGTTCTAGTTTACAGCTTGGGAATAGTCAACTGGTTAGAAAAGAAATGGAAAAGATAGATCGAAAAATGAGGGAGCTTCTGACTATTGAAGGAATCCACCACCCAAAGGCAGACATCAACAGACCATACATCAAAAGACAAAATGGTGGACATGGATGAGTTGCTGTTGTGGTTGCTGTCAGCCATTACATCAAGCAAGGCAAAGATAGGCTTACCAAATTAGTGCACGAATATGATGGTGGGAAGGCCAAATACTGTGCAAAACAAAGCAAATCTAATAAAACAAAAATATATAAAACCAGAAATTTCTGCCCTAAATATCAAGAATCAACTTAAGTCCAGCATTGAAAATGAGAAGATGGAAGAACTCAAGAGCCAACCAATGCAGGGACATTTCTGCCAGGACATTGAAAGCTAAAGAAAGAATGCAAGAATAGCCTAATTTCCCTTAATGCTCACATTGCAGTAAGCAGCTTAATTCATTGCATCAATCCTATGCAAAAGGATGGAGAATATACCAAATCTGTGTTGGTGTTAAACTAATACATTTTCATTTTAAGAGATCTGAAAAATTTATGGTTTCTCTTCAGTTTGTGTAGTGAATTTTCTCAGCAATAAAATCGTGTTACAATGAAAAAGTATTAAGCAAAACCTAAAAACCTTGGCCATGAAATTTGTCAGTGACTGAATCCTTATCTGTCACTACTGAATACCAACAGTTGGCTTCTTATTGACGTTTTTCATGTTATGTATTTAAGTAGTACATACTCTTCATTTGAAATTATTTATTATAAAATATATATATATATATAGTCATATTTATCTTCCTTTATTATTAATATTTGTGTATGATATATATGGTCAACTGTCCCAGATTATTGCCTTGAAATTAATGGATACATTGATTTCTATGTTAATCCAGATCAACAAATACACAACATATATATTAACAATATTTTATATATTGTTAAGTACAACTACGTGTTTCAATGCGCGGACATTATCTTCAGGGAGTCTTATCCTTTTACTTTGCTAAAGTTATAAAAATCACTCCCTGTTGATGATGCGGATGCTTTCAAACATGTAAGAGTACTTATGATATATAAAATATTGTTTATATATATGTATATGTGTGTGTGTTGTGCATTTGTTGGTCTGGTTAATAAACTGTACAAGATGCATGGTACATACATCAAAATAACAATATACTTTTTTATATGTGTTGTTTACAGGTTTTTATATCTTGTCCTTGATATTTGTTCATTGTTATTACAAATCTATATTTTTCCAAGGAAGTGTCTTTTCCTGTTATTGTTAACCAGAAATGAACTGAACTGGCAAGCAAACACTGTGCTTAAAATTGGAAGAGATTGTGAATTAAATCGTAGATGAAATTCTTTTCATTGGTCATTGTATAAACTCACATTCAAGGCTCTTTACACTAGTTAGGAATTATTTATAACTAGGTTTGGTCATTACTTGCCATATGAAAGAAATAGATACTGTAAAAGTAGTAGATATTAATGAAATCTACATTTTATTTCGTGTACTTCTGAGGGGGCACAGGAGAGTTGTTTTGAAAAAACTGATTACAGTCAATTTAAGGTTCGTGGGAAGTAACAGTTACATTTAGCTGATATGGATAATAATTAACGTTTAACTCAATCAACTTCATGGATGTCATCCTGTTGTGCTTCCAGTGATAAATAAATATGTATTAAAAATTAAGGTTGCTTGGTAACTTTTTGTGCTTGTCTAATTTTATAAATTTAGTATCAGTAGTTTCAGAGAATCAGTATGCTGATAAACAGATGATGAGACATAGAGATTCAACTTTCCTTATACATATATGTTCACTTCATGAACTGTGTTAAGAGAATGCATGGATGGGCCTTAAGAATGTATTTGGTTGCAGTGTTGCTGAGAACAGTTTGGAATTACTGCATCCTGTGTTTTTATATGCACTGTGTGATCCATCCTTGCCACCATACTTGCCCATGGCATGCCGACAGCATGTATGGATGCTGCTTCTTAAAACATCATTTAACTATGAAACAAAGGATTTTCTGTTGAAAATATTATCTTGGCTTCAGGTTAGTATATTTAATCTTCTCAAAAATATGGGATACAATTTTAAACTGCAATATTTTCTTGGTGCTTGTGGAACAAATGTAAGGAAACAGATATTCTTATTTACTATCCCATACTGTAGAAGGATGTTTAACTGCCATCACTGCATGCAATGCCATACAATTTATATGTCAGCTGCACTTACACATTTCCTCACGTATATGTTTCGAACTACCTAATATGTTGCATAATGTCATACAAAAGTCAGCACACATACAGTTTGTTTTTTATAATGGCACCCTTTTTAAACTACTGGTATTGTTGTTTACACAAATGTTTGGATCATGTCAAGCATTGTCAGTGAAATTACCTTCAGAGTGTTGACTGTGTTGTTTTCCTGTGTGTACTCTCATATGGTCATATAGTCTGTGTCAGTTATGAAATCATAACATTCTTTTCATCCATTTTCACAATCAAAATATTATAATTATAGGTTGGATCTGAGACAGAGATACTGAGCACAAGTCATATGTTTTTGATGATGGGAGAAATGGCTCTGCAGCATGAAGACACACCTCTGTGTTCTGCACTAGCCCCTTTATTAGCAGCATTAACCCATCGCCTGATATGCCACGGTCATGATCCACGCTCCTGCTTATCAACTCTTAGTCAGCTCCTGGTTCTAAGCCCTGATGCAGGCAGCTGTGTTGTCATGCTGTTCAGCAGAACTGTTGGCTCATGTCCTGTAATTTATTTAAAGGATCTAGTCATCTTCTGTAAGTTATTCTTCTTCGTTTTTCAGATGTTTTGACTATTGGTTGGGTGTTCTCTGATGGTTTGTACATTTCCTAACATGTTTCTTGTGTGAATTGGTTTGAGTGTCAAATCATTTCAAAGATGATGGAATTATTTTTTACACCGGTTGGGCCTGAATGAAAATTTTTGGTTATTGCCATATGTTTGGATAGAAACTCTTTATTCACATAAATAGTCCAAGAGTGGATTTCTGGAGGAAGTATGGAAGAAAATTGTTACAAATGTATTTAAATGTCATGTTTATGTGTCTTGTATAACCTATGCTAATTTATTGTATTTCTTGTAATGCTGTTTTATAATTTTTATGATTTTGTTTTTGTTGTAAAGTAACAAATACCTGTTTGGACAATAGATGTTATTGGTTAGTCAATAATAAATGCCAGTTTTAATTTCTGTGAGGTTTTGGAAGTATTTATATCTTTCTGAATTCTGCTGTATATTGACTGCATTTAAGTTGGTCTTTATTTACTGTGTGGAATGGGTGATTCTCATGGCTTAATGTGAATTTACTTCTCTGGAATATAGTATTTTTATTATTGTAAACACAGGTGATTGGATGACAGCTACTGCTGCTGATAGGACTATTCTTATGCTAATTTATTCTATTTCTTTTACTGCTGTATTTTAATATTTATTATTTTGTTTTTGGTAAGAAAATAACTACAGCTTATATATAGAAAACAAATGAATGCAGTTTGTTAAAATGTATTGTTATTCGATACTGCTAATCACTAGCATGATGAGCAATATGGAATAATAAAAATACATTTCAACAGAGTGAATTTGTTGGTTTTCTATATATATTACAATTTAATAACAGGTATGGATCATGTTAAATTTAACGACAGTTTCGTTGGAGAACAGGTGTTATTATCTAGTCAGTAATAAATGCCAGTTTTAATTTTTGTGAAGTTTTGGAAGTGTTTACATAGTTTTCAATTCTCATGTATAGTAACTCCATTTATGTTGGTTCCCATGTGCTGACCCGTACGTATTATTGGTGTTCATGCTTTTAGGCAGGAGGCAGTTATGTAAATTAGGATAGATCCATTGCAGAACTTCAAAAATAGATATTTATAACTTGAGTTAATGAGATTTTGTAACACCTTACATTGGGTTGTTTAAATTTGTTTTATCATATGTTTTAAATAAATATTGTACTTAATATTGTCAAGCATTTGCATGAGCTGTGGGTGTAAACTCAAATCCCGATATAATAAGGTGTGCAAGCTTGTGAATATAAATTTGGACCTCTGATGGATATGTTTGTGTTAGATGTAACACATGAAATTGGCCACGTTGTGTCATAACTTGTTGGGGCTCATTTGTTATTAAAAAAAAAGCCTATTGTTTTATAATATTAGCACTGTAGTGTGATGGTTTTATGCTTGTACTGATGATTGGTAGCCCAAAGATACAGGGCAAAATGTAATCATAATGAATCACATTACTTTTGGGGGGGGGGAGGAATACATAAGTATTAGGTCAGAACCTTTAACCTACGTGAGTATACAGTAGTTTCAAAAGCCCTTAGTTTATTTTCCTGACTTATTGTGCATAGGTTCCATTCCCTATCAGAAATCCTTGAGGCTAACAATCATTTTCTGTAGTGCTCAGTGAGAGAGATGTTTAACTTGTTCAGTGGAAGTATGGTGGGATATTTAATTTGCAACAGCACAATTAATATTTATGAGAAACACAACCTTGCAAAGTATTTTAAAACTTTATCTTTCAAAAGACATCAAGTCAGCAGGTTTCTATTTTTTTATGGCTGTTGGTTGGTGATATATATGGTAGGGGGGTATGCAATACAGGGCACATTGTACTGTGTTGAGAATTTTAAAAAGAACTGCAGAGTTTTACATAAAGAGCACAAAGTGGGGAGGGTAATATTAAAAATTGATTTTAGGAAATATGTTGTGGTGGTTACTCTTTGGGCTTAAAATTTTTATCACCAACCCTAATTATACTTTCTGCACAGCCATCATGTTAGCTCTGAAAATGGTCTTTTTCAACTTACCTTGTTTTGTTTGTTATAGAACCCTGAATTCTCTTTTGCTTCATGAATACTTGAATGGTAGAACCAGTTTCAAGATCATGCATTGAAAGACAGCACACGCTTTCTCATTAAATTTAATCAAATCCTAGCAAAGTAATATTTGAAAATTAAAATGTGGCTTCATGAACTGGTCACTTTTTTAAAAGGTTAGAAATGAAAGGCTAATGAAGATGATCCTTTATATACCAGACTTAGTATTACCACTTTCACTTTGTAATGCCTGTTAAATATATGTTGCAGGTGCATCGGTTGTTGAGATGAAGGTGTGTAATGCTATAGCTACCAAGATGTTTGTATGTGCACTGCTGCAGTGGTTACTGTATCCTTCTTACATGACTGGAGAAGCACTGCAAACAGCCACCAGTATTCTTACCTGGGTGAATAGCAATACTTCATGGCCATCTTTCACTGGCCGCCTCTGTGCTAACAGGTCTTTCAACCAGCTGCAGAATACTGACAGTATAGTTTGTTCTGTCATAGAGATGTGCAGATTGGCTGAAGCATGGCAGAGCAATCCAGCAGTTGTTCATGATTGGTTGCAGAGCGTGACAAACATTCCACAAGATATTAGTGAACACCTGCAACTCTTTGTGTCAGGACTGTTCATTCACAACTTTGACAACAGTGAAATAAAGCAAGAAAGTTTAAAATTGCTGCTGAAAATGGTGGAAAGGAATAATGATTTTGCTGCCAGTGTCATGACTTTCATCCTCTACAAACTAGCAGATGAGAAGGAACCACTTGTACAGTTGCAGCTTTTAAGAGGCCTCACAAAAATGGCTGTACAGAAGGTGCACATTATAATCTCATTAATTATTCGGTAACAGTAATGATATTACTGTTCACATAAGAAGCATGTATGTCTAGGGCCAGTGAACATATCAACTAAAGTTTACAAAATGCCAGTGCTTTTTTGTCAGCCCCTAGATGGTGGTATGCGTACTGGAAAATTTACCAGAAGTCACATATACACCAGTGTATTGTATGTTTATTATTTTCATTTTCTAGAGTGCTGGCAGACAGTTTGGGAAAAAAAATGGCAAATGTCAGTTACAGATATGGAATTGCTTGTAGTACTTATTCACTTTTCCTCTGCAATAATTGACCTTTCACAGACCAGTCTGTATTAAGTACTGCAAGGGCTACAGCTCAGTTCCAGCCATAGTGTTATTCATCCCTGTCCAAATCGTAATGAGTTGGTTTGTAACATATTGAAAGTAAGTTTAAAATGGTGAGTTCACGCTCTAATTCCATGTTACTAGATCTTCCCGATCTCTTTGGCTTTTATTCATGTCACACCATCACAGCCTGTTTCTTTACACTTCAGTTAATTCTCCTATCTAGGTAGGTCATACAGAAAATAGTGAGCATCATGGAATTATGAACAAATACCAGGCAATTATGCAGTGTGTGATGTATGAGAACTAGTTCCATCTGTGATCTCGGACCACAGTGAAAATCATATTGCCTGCCCGTCTTGTGGCCATATTTCATTGCAAGAAAATGCCTGGCAAATACATATTTCTGGAGTGTGCTATGATAGAATTTCATGTTAAGTAGGAAATACAACATCAGATATTCATGCACAACTTCAGTATGCATATATATAGAGACCTGCTTGGGCACTAGCAGTGTCAGACTATAAGTAAAGCATTTTAAAAATGGAAACACAGGCATTTCCGATCAGCCCCATAGTATTTGCCCACAAACCGCCTCTGCCAAGGTAAACTAAAGAAAAACCAGTTACCTCATCAAAGAGAATCAGTACATGATAGGGAGAAAAAATGGTGGCAAATATCAGAACAGGGCACTACACACTTCAGGAAATGGTGGAGAGTTTGGGTTACTGGAAGCTTTGTCCTTGCTGGGTTCATTGCTTGCTGGTGAAGTATGAACTTCAGCAAGAAAATGTTTCTTCACAATTACTGAAGCAGTATGTTCTTGAAGGCCTTTTGTCACTGCATCATGACAAGTGGCAAAAGATGGTTTCATCACTTTGCATCATGACAAGTGGCAAAAGATGGTGTCATCACTTTGATCTTGCAGAAAGACAACAGAGCATAGAATAACACAATACAACATTGCTGCTGGCGGTGGGGAGAGATTGAAAATAATGCCCTTGTCCCATGAGGCCATAGGAACTGTATTTTCATGATGCAGAAGTAAGGTTTTTGCCACAAGGGGGAACCATCATTGCTGCTTGTCACTTTCAGATGCTGAAGAAGCTTAGTTGTGCAGTTTGTAAAAGATATCCGAGGAAGAAGAAGGTAATCCTGCAACATGATAACACACATTCCCACACTGTTTGCTTGTGTTTGGAGAGGATTCAGAAGAACAGATGGGAGCTCCTCTCACCATCCTCCCTATAGTTTTGATGTAGCCCCTAGAACTAATATCTGTATGTGTTTGGAAAAAATCAGGTGTGCAACCAGCACTGTGTGAACAGTGAGACAGTCCAGAAAGCTGTACTTCATTTTCTACAAACTGCTGCAGACTTCTAGAATACTGGCAAAATGCATGAGTCAGATGGGAATTTTGTGTAGATGAGTGAAGTCAGTGCACAGATTTGACTGACGTGGTGTTTTCCTATTCATACTTTTACTGAGCTGTGAAATTAATTTGCTCATGACTTTCAGTATGGTCCTCATATATCTAGGTCAATATAAGGCTTATCAACCAATATTTTATATGCATTTCTTATTTGCTACATTTGTAATACATGTTCTGCCCATTTAATTCTTTTGATTTAGATGCCTAAACAGTATTAGTAAAAGAGTACAGATTATGAAGCTTCTGGTTCCTTACTTTTCACCAGTTTAGCATCTTTAAAACATAATTGGAGTAATCTTATTATATATAGGGAATGAACAACAAAGTCTCGTAAGTATCTGAAGTTAGTTATGTAGGTGAATTAAGTAGTATGCTTCTATAAACTGAAAGGAAATGTTTTAATTTTGTAAATTTGGGTATAGCAGAGGTGTAAGTGTTGGGACTTAATACTCTGTATTTGTGTGTACTATAAATGTGTGTTATTTTTACAGGAGAATGTGAACATTATCCTACATACTCTTGAATCATTGAAGAGAAAACAGAGCATGAAAACATTACTTGTTGATTTGTATGTACAACTTTGGAAAGTGGAAATTCGCTGCTATCCATACCTGCAGAAATTACTCTTGGAAAATCCAATAGATGGAAAAGACTGGAAATATGATATGTCTAGAGCCCTTGCTATTAAGGAAATCTGCGAAACTCGGTAAAATTCATACATAATTTTTTTAGTTACTTATTGTACTTAAATGTTTTAATTTGTTACGTTACAAAACTATTTTTAACTTTTTGTTTCCATTACTTCCACTATTAGTGTAGGTGAAATTATGAATTCAGTTTAAATTTTTTATGAACAGGAGCAAAAATGTTTATAAGTTTCTTGTTCATAGAGATGTGTGCAGATGCGCATAACAAGTACTTGAATTATCTGCAGTGCTGTGTGAACCTGCAGCTGTTTACAGTTGCAATGGTGTTGGAAATATTTTGAGAACACGCTAATTCCTTGACACAGGATCCACAGATTTTTATATTGTATCTTTTACATAACTGAGTTTACCAAGCAGGTTGGTTAGTTCAGACTTATATTTGAGCAGTACTCGACTCAAATACAGCTGGATTACTGGTCATAATAACTCAGATTCTTCATGGTTTTTCCTTAGCCCCTCCAGGTTAATGACGAGGTAGTACCTGGCAATAACCCAAGACTACCTGCTTCTAGACTGTATCTACTCATTATTGACCATCTTCCTGTGTCTCATTTGATGCCACACAACTTGTGTATATGAAAAGGCACCATTAAATAACTAAATGATTATTGGTTGGACTTGTTACTATTATGTTGTTATCAAACCATTATTTCTTCATCATCCAGCCCATAACATAATTGCTATACCAAGTAAGTTATCCTGGCTGTATCTATGTTTTAGTAAAATATGGTGACACATGTCAGTGTGTATAATTTTATAAGTTCAGTAATAGAAAAATGCAGTTACTTCTCAAAGATCACGTACAGAATTGTTAGTATGCTCAATAAGCCTTTCTAAACAAAGAAATATTATCTCCTGCAATGAAAATCTGATACATTAAGTATAATACGTAATTACGGTCTCAGTCCAGTTTCTTGCATAAGACATAACAATGGTAGAACAGTAGGTAAATTAGTGACAGTATATGCATATTTTCAGACCTGAACAGCATGGCACAGAATTGGTGAAGCTATTGTCTCAGATTCTGAATCAGTGTGGAAGTAAAGAGGGAGGGCAGTCTTCAGCATTGGCCCTTCAGGGAATTACAGCTCTCTGCAATGCAGGGATTGTCAATATTGCCACTACTTGGAGAGCTCTTGCTCCTAGATTATCAAGGGACAAGAGACCTGTTGTCATTAAAAGGTAACTTAAAAGAATCTGTCATGTGTTGGATGATCTCATACTCTGAATTGCACCTAATTATGTGTTGCAAGGGGAACCTCAGAAGGTGAGGACTAATGTGCACAACATACATTTCTTCACATAGCATTATTGGGTTAAACACAGCATATGATAATGTAGCCCAGGCTCAAGGAGGAAGGTTGTGAAAATATGAGGTTAATGGAACTAGCTCAGGATTATAACCAGTTTCAGGGATTGGTATTAACAATGTCAAACCTTTGTACTGTATTGCCAGAGGTACATTTCTGCATAATAATCAATGAAATTAATGACATTCACTCGAGTACAGTATGTTGCTAATTTAAACACTGAAAGACATTTACATCACTTCTAATGGATATTGTTGACTTCATTTGATCTAATTGCTATTGATGAATTTCAGTTTGTGTACCTTCTTTGGCTGTGTTCTGAGCATGAAGTGTTCAGGGCAAGAATATGAAAAACTGGTTTCAGAGGTTGTCATTAAGCTGTGGAGTTATGTGTCAACAAATAAGGATGTGGAAGTAGTTTCTGCTGCACTAAAGTATGTAAATATCAATATATTCATTTTGCATAAATAGTTTTTCTGTCGTGTGTACTGTAACAGAACTCAAACAACTCTTCATTGTCCAAGATAGTGCTGGGTGAAAAAATAATGGAGAATGCAGAATTTGGAGAACACTGTAGTGTTTATTTCTCCACACATTTTGTGTTTTGCATATACAGTTGATGTAGCACTACTTTTGTTACATTATGTTTCGTTTAAAATGTTTTGAAAACAGTTTCCATACGTATTTGTTATATTATTTCATATTATTACTGGTCCTGTAACATGTAGTTAGGTGTTTAAAATTAGTTATTGTATCATTTTTACAATACAGCATACTGTCAAAGACTGACATGGAAAAGCTAAGCCTGAAAACATTACCTGAATGTTACCGCCAGAGATTGAAACTTCCAAGTTCCTATACTAAGACACCTGTAGATGCTGCACGAAAACCTGAAGATGTTCTCTCTTATATACCAGGTAAGTAATGGATAGAGTGTGCTAAATATGAAGTAAATTTAAAATGACTGTTGTTGTTACCACTACTGTGCAACTAACTAAAGTATTCGTTGTGTAGTGACTCACTAGCAAATAAAATGAGCTGTCTATTCATTTGCTTTAATCTAAGGGACACCCAATGGATTTCATTCCACACACTGAAATGTGTATGGAGGACATTCCAAAATGAACCTCTGATTGGCTGGTTAACCTTTACGGCTTGTGCGTCCTACCGACTAGAACGGCATTTAAATATCTCCGCACTCCCTCAGGCTCGAACGTCCCATACGTTAGGACAACCACAGCCTCAGCCATTTAAATATTTCGCTTTCAATTTATTTAGGGAGATTTCACTCATTCTTAGCACCACACTAGAAGTTTTTCCAGCTTCATGATCCGACTGATCTACTGGTTGAGAGAACCACATGTATCCATTTTTTATATGAGGCTCTTTGTACACAGCCAATAAGTTTGTAGTGGCGACCATGTATAGCTTGTTTTTTTTGCTCCATTCAGTTGGCTAGTGAATGACTTACTTTATCGTCTGGAGTATGTGACTACACACCATTTGGGTTATAGCGATATGGTGACAGGCTACAATAAACAGAACTATAGAATGGTCCCATGCATTTTTTTCTCACACTTCTGGCTAAGTTGCAGACTCAGTGTTGAAGAGAGAGATATTTTCATTACCAGTAACCACTTGATTGTGCGTGAGTGTGTGTGTTGTTATAAAATGAGCCAGCCAAGCAAAAGGCGAAGATACCTACAGTCCAGCGAAATGGCTGAACTGTTTCTTGACACTGATAGTGGTGATGCGACAGTATCAAGCGACGCCAGTTCAGTTGAGAGAGGTCCTGAAGGTGTGCCAGGGGTGTCACATACTCAACCTTACCACCAAACAGCCAGTAGTCCTAAGTCCAGCAGTTCAATTTTGTCCAGTGCCTCTGACGAAAATGAAGCCGTTGAGAGTGGGCCAGGTGAACAGACTCAACAGGCAGTGACCCTACAATGGACATGCCCCTCTTGCCCTCAGAGCAGTGTAGCACACACATATAAAGGGGGTCCCAGAGGAAAGAAGGACAATGAAGCGTCCCACATAAATGACGGCTCCAGTTCACTTAACATTTTTCTTCTGTATTTTGCACAAATTATCAGTTTGTTGGTAGTGGAGACTAACCGCTACTACCAAGATTACATAGACAGACTTGACGATAGACCCTGTCCTGAACCTGATGTTACTGAAGCCGAAATGTTTGTGTTTCTGGCACTGACAATACAGATGGGACATGGTGTAAGAGACAAACTGACAGACTACTGGTCAACATTGGATCAGCTATACACACCTTTCTATGGCACC
>Ga0123354_10002752_pt1 | contig 23609 bp, 16 predicted proteins | sample TergutLab28metaG_2_FD_97872 | JGI IMG/M metagenome (GOLD analysis project Ga0123354, IMG submission 97872) | Labiotermes labralis P4 segment gut microbial communities from Petit-Saut dam, French Guiana - Lab288 P4 | ecosystem: Host-associated > Arthropoda: Insects > Digestive system > Gut ... | reverse complement strand
ATATATATATATATATATATATGCCAGCAACTGTAAATGAATCTGAATAGTGAGGGTGAAAGGTTATTCACATTGGTTGTTGTACTGTCTAACATGAAGGTACAAAACAAATACTAATAATCAGGACAAGATTCCTGAAAAAATACAGATTATGGGGAACAAATGAAAGGCTTTATTAGGTTATTTAAATAGTCTTCTCTGTGATAAATGACTGAGAGTATTGCAGATATGTGATTTTTATTAATGTATACCAATGTTATAAGAAAGTTTGAAATTTACAATTACGTTATTTTTGTAACTCTTTTAGCATACTTATATTTAATGTTGTTGCAACTGCTAAGGTTATTAGAATCAAATAAGAAATTATAGGTTGATTGTGAAGAACCTGGTAAGAAGTTGTATTGAGTAAGCTAGTGCAGAAGTAGTGCTGTGCACTTGCATGCAGAAGGTACCTTGTTGAATGTTGGTTATCATGGTGATCACAGTTTTCTTGGTTTCTGTGTGTGAATGGCACAGGATAGTACCTTGAAACAGGCCATGGCCACTCCCTTCTATTTATTTTGGTACCATTCATAGTCATATTCCCATCTCAAACTCCAAGAGGCTGGAGAACCAACAAAGGATTACAGAATATGCACAAACAGTTATAAAATGGTACATAATATGTTACATATATGACCCTTAGCTTTGGTATAGGCTGTTCTGCATGATCGAGGTTTTATGTGTGACTTGCCATCTCACCCATGACTGCTGTTTCGTAATAATTTGTAATCACATGCCTGATTTGCTTTTTGTGATAAGTGAAGACCTTTCCACATGCATTCAGATCAGGACCATTAGCTATCTAAAATTTGTCATGAGCGAGAACTTCCATTGTAAATACAAATATGAAACCATGTTCAAGACCTGTCATTGAGCAGGTGGGATGTGATATTTTATTGATGATTTGTGGTGGTTAAGCAGGCCACTGGTACTGCAACAAATAGGAAGATGCAGCATGACTATCTAATCCCATTTTGAGCCACATTTAGCCCAGTCCACATCACCAAATCCTTACCTTCAGTAACTTCAATTTAAATGTTATTCTCCACTTGTATCTTTCTTCCAATTAGCCCCTTTACTTTACAGAATCCCTTTTTGAACCCTGAGGATGGGATTGATAGGTTGCCCCAAAATGTCTGTAAGAAACTACCATTACTCACGGCTTAATAACCCAGAAGAGCGCATTTCTCACCTGTTTCGCAGCAGAAGCCATAACTCACAGAAGGTACAGTTTAATTGGAACATGACCTCCATATACTTAGCCTATTAATGTTAACCTAAAATATTTGTGAAGTCAGTATCAGAGTAGAAGGTAGTCCACATTTTTCCACCTTTCTGAATTTTCAGTGGAGCACATTAAGTTACAAATTTTCCTGATGTTTCATGCTGGAATATATGATAACTGGTAGAAAATTGGGAAAATACTTGTCAGTATCTAGTTGACGTCACTGATAATTTTATGAGATAAAAAATACATGAACAAGATATTTATGTTTCCCCAGGGACTTACAGTATTTGAATGAAATCCTGATTTGTATGGCAGTGAAATAACTATTGTATCAGACTTGTGTGCATTGGAAGATGGAAAATTGACAGATCCCTAACTTTTTAGCTAATACGTGGCCAATAATGTAGGACTTTCCATATACTGCCATGCCTTCATGCATACAAGAAACAATCTGATACTGATAAAAAGGTGTGTAGTCTCATCTATGAAATAAGACTGGCTGTACAATATGGATTCTCCATTTGCAATATGGCTGTTAAAGAACTGTGATGGAGGAGCTTAATTGGTATTAAGACAGGCTTGTGTCTTCATGTAATATGTCCATTTATTTTAATGTATTAAATCAATGTATATTTGTAAATGATGTGTTTTTATTTTAAAGAGACTGATTTTAAAACTTTACTATGGAAGGAAAGGCAGCAGCCTCCATACTGACTATGGATATTAAATTGCATAGCGATATCCAAATGCTTCAGTCCATGCAGTATAGCTAGCAACAATATTTACTCATTTTATACAGTTCGGCTATCCATTTGTATAATTTCCACTAGAACATATTTCAACTACATTTAATTTGTCAGATATAATCCCTAAGGTTCTTTTCTCTGTTAGAATCCCGCAAACTGAACCGTGGTTGGCTGCAACCATCTCATGTAATTTACCACTCTAAGATCAAATGTCAGTTGTGTCAAATTGACCTGAGTGGTTCTAAGCATCTAAATTCCTTTGGAAGGTTGAGTTCAGGGAAGAGGTTAGCCTTACACCATTATTAAAAGAATTCTGTGCTTCCCATGTACATTTGCAACTTACAGTCTGAAATAGGGTTTGAATCATTATTCCAGACATTATAATTTTGACCAATATGGATTTCAAGCAGAACCAAACTTCTGTGAATTACGTCTAAGGTACCTGAATTTACTGATGTCAGCACAGTGGTTGCCACCAATATAACTAATTCCACAGTGGTTGTTGGACTGTCTGAATATATGGTAGTATCAGTCAGATTCAGAAGAAGTACATATTCTGTCACTTCCCTGGAGTACTTACACGCTCCTGTTTGTTGTTTTCCTCAAGGACTGAAGCATTTTTAATAGTTTCACAGTGACCTTCCTAACTCTACATTCTTTACCTGTATGGCCTGGCTTAAATATTCCAACTACTACATAGTATTTTCGTCGTTATACCGTGCATGTTGTCAAGTCACTCTATTTTACCAACCACTGCACTTATATAAATTTATAAAATTTACACCTTAAAACATTACCTACATAGTAGTTATTTTTTTGCCTTCACATATCATCACTGGAATTTTATAATATAACATCAGCTGTCACTTCATTACATAATTTTCTAAAATTTTATTACGAGGGGCGGCTGATAAGTAATGCACACAGTGAAATATGTAGGAAAAGAGACCATATGTTTAAACAAACGAAAGTAGGAAGTAAAGTACAATATTTTAGCTACAAATTGACATACTTATTTTTCAACATAGTCGCCTTGTCGTTCAATACATTTTTCCCAACGTAAAACAAGTTTACGCATGCCGTCAATGAAATGAATTCAGGAGTTCTTTGTTTGATCCACGACGTCACAGTTTGCTTCACTTCATCATCTGAGGTGAAATGAGTCCCCTTGAGATCCCTCTTGAGGTGAGGAAAGGAATGGAAATCGCTTGGCGCCAAGTCAGGGCTGTAGGGCGGATGGGAGAGAACCTCAAACTTCAGCGTTTCCGGAGCATCAATCGTTGCGCGAGCAGTGTGCGGTCTTGCATTGTCACGCAGCAACAAAATCCGCGATGTTGACCCCCTAACTCGACACACCCTCCACCGTAGGTTTTTTATTGTTTCGATGTACCGAGCTGAATTGACAGTCTTCCCAGCTTCCAAAAATTCTGTCATGTAAACGCTTTGTGATTCCCGAAAAACAGTCAAAAGAATCTTGCCGGCAGACGGCATTGTTTTGAATTTTTGGGGGGCGAGGCGATGAAGTGTGCCTTTATTCCATACCCAGTCGTTTTTCTTCAGGGTCAAAATGATGATTCCATGACTCATCCCCAGTAACAACATTCAAAAGAAACTGATTTCCCTCTTCGCGATAGCGCTTCAAAAGTTCTTCACAAATTTCAACACGTTTGTTTCTTTTCCAGCGTCAACATGCGTGGCACCCATCGAGAACAGACTTTTGTGTAGCCAAGTAAACCAATGATATAGCCCACTCTTTCTTTAGACATTCCTAGCCTACCTGCTATCTGCTTCTGGGTGTTACGGCGGTCATGCTTGATCAGATCATCAACCTGTTTTTGATGCTTGTCATCTGTCACGGACACCGGCCTTCCACTGCGAGGTTGGTCAACAATATTGGCACGCCCTGGTTCACATTCACGAAATTTAATGGCCCAGCAGTTTACTGTAGTTCTGTTAACAGTGTCTTCATCATACACAGCCTGTAAACGGCGATGAATTTCAGCTGGCGTTACGTTTTCAGCACTTAAAAATTCAGTCACGGCACGTTGCTTCAGTCTCGTTGACATACCGCCATAACACGACTCCATGTTAACACGCACTGTTTTAGAACCGGTGTAGAGAAAGGAATGAAACTTTGCACCACTGTGCAGGAGGGTTGTGACTACAAGGACACACTGCGCACGCATCGCTACTTTGCTTCGTCGGCAAAATATTTCACTGTGTGCATTTCTTATCAGCCGCCCCTCGTATTTCCAACTCTGCAACTTAATAATACTACCAAAATCTGCTGCAGTACATTTCCATGTTTGTACTACATAATCTGAAGTTACAGCTTGTACAAATTTTATCTGTTTGCTACCAATTTCTACATCCCCAGCTGTAATGATTCATTAACTATTACTATTCATGGAAATACAAGTTTTTCTGTGGCTGTGCATTCACATTATGATAAAGCACCATGGAAGCTTAACCTCACCACTAGATTGAGTTGAGTAATCACCTTCATTCCCTAGCCACTTTAGTCATGGGGAACACTAGATTGAGTTGAGTAATCACCTTCATTCCCTAGCCACTTTAGTCATGGGGAATAAGCTGACAGTACCCACAGAACATGGGGTTGCGTAAGCCTCAAAAATAAATTTTAACATTTGGGTAACTGATCTTGCATCATTTCACTCAAAGCCAATTTCAATCACTGATTCTAAATGTGTAGTTTAAGGTGCCCTGTGAAAATATATTGGAAGGGAAGAAGAAGAAGAAGAAGAAAAGAAAGAAAAAAAAACTTTGGACCTTCCTAAAAATGTTTAAAATATCTGTATAACGACTGCACAAGCACTTGGTATTGAGATTCTCACCAATTTAAAAGCAGTCTTAAATCCAACATCAGCTTGCTGGGCTTATCACAGCTTCATCAGTGCATTAGCAGTTGTTTTGAGGGTTCCTGTTGGGTCTTAAATGACCCTCAGTGGCATTACTGTACATCCCTCTGAACATGCAGGTCTCATACTTGATGTTAGCAGTTATATAACTTCATTTTACAATATATATTCATATGTCATTGCTAGAATGCAGGACAAAATCACAGTATCAACATATCTATGGGATAGAACAGGTGCTCAGTAGCAATGCTGGGGCTAGATGCTTCCAAGGGTCATGTAACAGAACATGAAAACTCTGAATTCTAATTCCTAATCTGGACAAAGATCCAGTGATCATATCGGGAGGCAGAGTCTTGTAATTGCACGTTTATGATGTGGTAGTGTACACACCATGTCACCTGTATGGGGAATGGCTTCTAACCGACCCGCCCAGTAACACCAGCAGGAAACATAAGAGCATCTTAACTATGCTTGTTCAGTGGATTAGACTGCTTGTAATGACATTTCACATGAATCCACTAGAACCTGGTTTAAAACATGCTGTTTGTTAAACAACACTAATGGTCCTGTAGGAAGATGACAAAGATGAAAACACTTCTTCTAGTGATGTGTTTGCAGTGACTAGGTGACTGAGTGATGTGATCGGTAACTTTTTACTACAAAAATACTCTAATATTTTAACTCTTATTATTTACTTACAAAAATTAAGCATGCAAATGGAAGTAAGTCAGTAACTAAAAACTAGCTCACTCAAGCCATGCAGCAGAGTCATTCTAAAACAGCTTAGTTCCTCAGCTAGTCAAGAAATGTCCCACATGTTATACAACCTTAACACATTGCCGTCGGCTCACGCAGATATGCGTGATTGCTCACCCATGCGTTGTTGGCGGGCCCCGCATTTCTGCGTTTTCTTACACGACGTCCAACACGCGCGTTTTCAAGCTGGTCTGACACACTGATCGCTTCAAGGTTATTGTCAGCTACATGCAGGATGTTTGGATCTCAATTTACAAGCAGACAGACCGCTCTTGAACCCTATTTTAGAACGATAAGCCTGCAAAATATTATAGGATTGAACATTAAAACGTCCGGTCACCAGGGGGTATTTAATTAAAAGACCAGCCCGACGGCACTGTGTTAATATTCAATACTCTTATGCGTATTGGACCGTGCATCATCTTGATATTTGAATAAAGGTAGACCAACTTGATGACACTTGCTTTATTATGTCAATTTACTGCTCAACATGTTTCGGATGTTAATACATGTTAATACATCGGCGCACCAAGTAGTCGCAAGCTCCTGAAGATGGATGTATTAACATCTGAAACATGTTGAGCAGTAAACTGACATAATAAAGCAAGTGTCATCAAGTTGGTCTACCTTTATTCAAATATTCAGTACTCTGTTCACAAGAGCCTGCCATTGTCACATCCTGAGTCAGATCAGGCCAGGTCATGTCCTTCCAACCGACTTCTTGAACATTCATTGTAATATTATTTTTCATCTGTCTTGGTCTTCCAAGTGGAATCTTTCCCTCTAGTTTCCCCACCAAAACCTGTATGCACCCTCTGCTCCATATGTGCCACAAGCCTTGTCCAACTTGTTCTTGATTTGATCACCTGGATAATATTGTGTGTGGAGCACATATCTTGAAGCTCATTTGTGTGCAATTCCCTCCAGTCCTCTGTTACCTTGTCCCTCTTAGGCCCAAATATCTTCCTCAGCAACCTGTTCTCCAACATTCTCAGCCTGCATTTTTCCCTCAATGTAAGAGACCAAATTTCACAGCCATATATAACAGCAAGCAAAATTATAGTCATGTATATTTTTGGAAAGCAAACTGGAACACAAAAGTTTCTGGACTGAATGGTAATAGGCATTCCCTGAATTTAATCTGCTCTTAATTTCTTCATACATGCAATTCTGATTTGTGTCATTCCCAACTATTTGAAATTCACATTTTCAGAGGATCTGTTACCCACCTTTATTTTTCGATTTTGTCCTCCATTCTGTTCAAGAAAATTGAATATACATGCATATTTCTCAGCATTTACTTCCATACCAATCTCCGTATTAGTGATTGATAAAGCTTCTGTATTTTACTGTATAGTATGCATGTTTTTGCACAGTAAATTACCATCACCAGCACAGAGCAGAAACTCATATGCCCAATTCAATTTCAAAGCCTCCTAGTATTTCTGAACCTTACTAATGGCACATCCTAAAACAAAGTTAAAAAGCTGTGGTGACAAATTGTCTTCTTGTTCCAGACCATTCTCAATGTGAAATGCATCCAAATATCTGACAATTTGGACTTCACTCTAGGTTTCATTTAAACACTTTTTTAACCTACCTAGTTTCATTGGGATAGCAGCCTTGATGAGAACACAGTATAACACCTCCCTTCTAACTGAATCGTAGGCTGTCTTGAAGTCTACAAATAGTTTGTGCACTGCCCCACACCATTCCCACTTTTTCTCAGGTATGTGATGAATGCAGAATATATGATCAGTTGTTGATCTGTTATGTTGAAATCCACACTGATGGCCCCCAATAATTTTATCTACATGGGGACTTAACTTTGACAGAAGAATGTTGGATAAAAGTTTGTATGTAGTTGACAACAGTGATATTACCTTAACAGTTATTACAAGCTATTTTATCACCCTTCTTATAAACATGTACAATGACTTTCCATTGTTGAGGTGGTTTTTCCTCATTCCAAACATAATAAGTTTATGGACTTCATATACTGTCACAAGTCAAGGGCCAAACTAGGTGATGGACTGGCCTGATTCCATTTCAGTTTAGTATTGAGGTATGTTATAAGACAGATTAATGTCACCATAACACAGTAGCATACAAGTCATCTCAGATCATGTCCTATGCTGATGATATGATCATTATATCCAGGTCTGTTCCATCAGCTAAAGAAATTTACAGTGATATGAAATCAGCATCCAAAACAATAGCATTGCATAGAAATGCAAATAAAACAAAACTGATTATTCAAACTCGCTGACCTAGAGAAAAGGATTGAAATGTGACTATTGACAGAGATATAATAGAAATAGTGCAGGATTTTACCTGTCTCGGTTCAAATACACATAAAGGTGGAGACAAGTTTAATGAAATTACAAGAAGAATTAATCTAGTAAATAAAACATGCTTCTCACTACTGCATACATTTAAATCCAAACGGGTACATTAGATGGATTGAGACAGTTGAGGAGGATTCCAAGATGATATTGGGCACAAGATATTGGAAAGATAAGCAATGGATAAACAAGGGTGGAGAGATTATATTCAGATGGCCGAGGCCCAATACAAGGCTGGTGTGCCTTAGAAGAAGATGGAGGAAGAGGAGATGATGAGTATCATAATTATTAGCCCCATATATATATATATATATATATATATATATATATATATATTCAACAACTGACAGTACTGTTTCTTCCAAATATTTTACCACAACACACAAGCACTAAGAGACATAAAAACCTTGTGATTGTGAATATGGGTATTTCCTGGAAGCTGAAGACTGTGAGGGGCTGTCTTATATTTGGGTATTGAATTGAATGGTATTTGGGTTCAAGCCCTTCTGGGCCTGAGCACCTAGGGCTTAGGACAGGCCCTTTGTGCCCCATGTTCTACTAGTAACTTAGAGGGCCCCTGTTTCTTTAGCAAATTTCCAGATGGCCCCTATATTTAGTTTCCTAATATTCTCAGGATCCAAAAAGAAGGAGCCTAGATATGAGTGTCTGAGTGAAGCCAGGGCCTCACACTCACATAAAACATGAACTGAGGTTTCCTTCTCAGTACCACACTTCCTACAAATGGGGGTATCGCTCAGCCCCATTACATACAAATGTCGCGTCAGGGTTTTGTGTCCAGTTGGAAGACCAATGACAATCCTGGATTGTGCCCCATTAAAGGACAATAATCGTGCCCTTATAGCCAAATCAGGTACAGAGATCAATTCTCGAGCCTGCCTTTGTGTGCTGCAAAAACCACGCCACATTACAAAATGCTGGTTATCCATCCAGTGTTTAATCTTTCTTCTAATGTTCTGCCTTGAGACCCCCAAGAAAGGCTTGGTCCCACAAACTTCTGAACAGAACCGTCCCTTTTGAGCTTGTTGGCCATTTCATTTCCTCACGCCCCAGCATGCCCAGGGACCCAGTACAGCCCCACGGTGTGCCAGGTAGAGATGTCGTTCAACGCCTTCTGGCACTGTCGTACCAAGGAAGATGTTGTTTTGGCAGCCTGAAGCGCTTTCAGAGCCGCCTATCAGAGCAAACAACTAACATTTCTCTGGTCTGTCCTGAGTTTCAGTTTCATGAACACAGGCTAATATTGCATATACCTTCAGCCTGAAAGACTGTAGCATGTTTTTCTAGAGAGATGCTGAGCCTTCTGTCTACAGATTGCCCACAGACCCCAGCCCCGGTCCCCTGCACAGTCCTGGACCCACCTGTAAACCAGACAAGCCCTTTAACCGCAGGAGGAGTTCCAGGTTGACGACTGGCTTCATAACATCGACTCCCATATTAAATATGGGATCAGACTTCTGAAGTCACATCAATATACACCTATGTTCTTGATTTGGGTGAAGGTAAGACCAACACCCCAAACTCCAAAGGCAATGTGCCGCTGACCTCACCTCTCTCTGTATCACTAGATCCAGCGGAGGGAGGCCAGTGAGTGCCTCCATAGCACCCGTAGATTGGTATGAATCATTAAGCATTCCAATCTTTATACATTGCTTAGCCTCTTCTTAGCGCTAGTCATCTGACAGCCAGGCCATCACGCTAAGAATGATGGTGACGTTGAGCCAGTGGACCACCTTGGGTTTCAGGCCCCTCGCCCCGCATGCCCTCCTATAGGCCCACAGCAAATTGTGTGCCTTCCTCGTCTTGACACCCACATGCTCCCTCCAGGTCAACCGAGAATGCAGGTTAACTCCTAAATACTTGACCGACCCTGAGAAATGTAATTTAACCCCAAAGAATTGTGGTTCAAAGAAATCCGTTAGTTTCCTTTTCCAAGTGAATGCAACGAGCCCCGTCTTATCAGGATTAACAAAGAGTCCCCTCTGTAGGTGACCACCTTCGCAGCCTACCTCCAGTTGTGTCTGGCCAGGAGGGCAGCCGCAGGGGCCGCTAACTCCTGTGTAACCCCCGAATTGGGAAAATGTGTAGTTAGCAAGAGCTCTAAGGTTTCCCCCTCGGACTGCGTACGTCTACATGAAAGATCCCAGCTTAATCTTAGGATCCCTAGAAAGAGCCCCGTGTAACCTAGCTGACATAGATGGAACTACTGAAGGTCCATCAAGCATTTTTAGAAGCATTCCTTACTTCCTATATTTCCGCTGAGCCTCTCTAAAGAGTTTCCAACTATGAGGATTCTTATCTGATCGGCACTTATTAAAGAGCCGTCTCCCTCCTCTTCTGAGGGACTCGAACTCCAAGGTCCACTTCAGAGATTGCCTACCTGTTTTAACAGGTCTAGGAGGACAGTTATTCTCATAGGCTGAGATTAGGGCCTGCTGAACCCAATGAATTGCAAGCCCCAATCCAGCCTCATTTTTCATGTTCATCTCAGGGCCCCTCTCCAATCTATCCTTCAGGTTCCCTCTAAAGGAGCCCCAATTGGTATCCTTAGGGTTCCTGATTAGGCGTGCCGGTACAGAGCCCTGTAAAGTGAACAGAATACGCCTACGGTCCGACAGGGAGGGCTCTGATGAAACCTCCCAGCCTATAATGCTTTCTAGAAGCCCAAAGGATCCTAGGGTAATATCGAACACTTCTAACCTGCCGCCAATGCAGAAGGTGGGCTCATTGCCCTAATTTAGATTATCCAGATTCGAAGAATTTAGAAATTCCACCAGGGCCTCCCCTCTACTGTTACAGTTAGTGCTGCCCCCATACACTATGGTGTGCATTGGAGTTGCACTCTACAACTAGATAGAGGTTTTCATTTTCACAATATCACACATGTTCCTAGAATTCCTATGATGGGGGAGGATCCTCTTAATCATAGGGAAGATATGCGGAACACACAACCAACCGTCGTTCTGCCCCATCTTCATTATACTTAATTAGGACTGCTACCAAGTCCCTACAAGAGAATCCTGGCACCATCCAGGCAGTCTCGTTCCTCATAAGGATACAAGCCCTAACTCTCTCTATTCCACCTGTGGAGAACAGGGTATATCCTGGAATATTCAGGCCCCTAATACAGCCCTCGCGGTGCCACGGTTCCTGTATTACTGCCATGTCTATTCCTTTAACACTCACCGTCCTAGACAGAACCCTAAAAGCAGCAATGCTGTGCTGCAGGTTTGCTTGAATAAATGATATGGTACTTAACATGTCCAATTCAGCCTCCTCCTTCTAGGGGATAGGTGTTGATCCCAGGATATGGGAGCCTCATCCGCCCCTTGCAAACATGGATTCTGCCTGGTTGCCTCTTGTGGAGCCTCCATGCACCGGAGCTCCCCCTGATGGGAGCCCTCTGTAGAATCCTTACTGGAGTCCCCTATTACAGAGCTCTCCTTAGATTCTAATTCTTCTATAACATTATTAATTTCGATCCCGCAAGATCAGGGGAAATATGAGGTCCACCAAGCAGAGATCCCATGCTTGGTAAGGCTAAGTACGTCTGGGAGGTCGCCTGGTGTCCCAGAGGGTGCCGTTAGTGACAGACTCACCCACTGCCATTCATCCCATAGGCCTGGCACTCACACCGTAGGATTGGGGATTGTTTTTCTGGGTTTACTCCTTTAGATCCGCTGTGTTCTGCGCAACAGGGTCACCTCTCGTAGGATGTGGCTCTTCAACATGCACAGTTGGTCTTGAGTAGAAAGAGGTTACGTATACACATCTACCACGCCTGGGGAATAGCCAAAAGCCCACCTCAGGACAGCAGTATCTCCCTTCGGTAATACGTCATCCTGGGTATGGCCCAGCCACGTCCCCTTGACCTCTTATGTTTGGGTAAATGTGGTAATTAGGGGAAGAATTACTGAAAAAGTTCACAATCAACCAGTACATGTTTGAGAAAGATTATAAAATTCACTGGGATGATCATGTCACTGTGCTGTGGACCAAGGTAAACATAACATGAAATATACAGAAGCTACACACACAGCTGTGACAGAGAACCCCATCAGCCACACAAGTATAAACTTGCAAGTTTTGTGATTTTCACAGGGGTGTAGTCACAGGTTCAGGTTTTCTGGGATGTGCCAAAGCATCACCAGGTAAGTGGCTCCTAATGGCTTGCCTTCATCATTTGGGGGTTCATGACCTTGAGCCTTTGATGACATAACTCTGCATCTGAGAAGACTGGATCCTCAAGTATTGACTTCTGTTTGGTGGGGTTAACAACCATCAAGAAGCAAGTTACTGGCATTCATGGCCATGTGGAGCACCAGTGTAACTACACTTCATGTACTATGGTGTCTTTCGTTTCCTGCTTCCAACTTCAACATGATTATAGATCTTCTAGAAGGAAGTTTGATTTGCACTCTCAATCATCTGGGGTGACCACATAATAACACGTACCACCTACCGTATATACCCAAATGCAAGATAACTCTAAGATGGTGCCCCAAATAAAACACGCCTGTCAAGGGAAAATATATTTATCCAAATCTAACATGACCCCTGCAAAAATATAAATCTTTTCAGAAGAAATATTTTATACACTTAATACACAAAGCATGTCAGATTCTAACTACCTTTACCAAATCAGTGTCAGTGTCTCTGTCTTCACAGTCAGGACCTTTGTCTTCCTAACACTCACTCCTATCACCCCCATCATTGTCATTCCACATCATCAGTCCCATCCACTGCACTGGATATACAGCAGTTCTTAAAACCCTTCACAGTTACTTCTGGTGAGCTGCGCTGCCGTACCATTATGATCCACAATGACTAAATACTACATTTATATTTCTTGGTTTATAAACTTACTTTAACCCAAAGATTCAAAGAGTTTTCTCCACAGATGGTGTTAGTTGTGTTATGAATTTGTATACATGTGTTCTGCAGTTCTATGTCATGCCTGTCTGAGTTCATGGCTCTTTTTATGATTTTTAATTTGAGGATTGGTCCAGGTTTTATTTTTGAGCCTTGTGGTTAAATTTTACTTTTTCAATAGCCTTGTCCCTGTTACTGCTCTTGGATTATATCTGTTCTCTGTTACATATCTTAACAATTTACTGTTTCATGGTGCCCGGCGATTGAGAATAACTCAATTTGGAGGGCCAGCCATGTTAAGTACTTCTTTGCCTGATTAAACAGAAACACTGTTAACTTCCAAAACACTGTGCTTCTTAAAAAAATTAGACAATGGACAAGGTCCCCCCCCCCAAAAAAAGAAAACTGTTAACTTCAGTTGTGCAATGTTGTCACATTTGGATTTCTTGACCCTTGTAGATGAGACCAACAGACTGTCCTGAAGGACTTGGTAAGGAATTAGCACTCAACACTGCATAATAACTCAGAAGAGCGCAGATATCACAGGGCGATTTGGCATTATAGGCCTTGGTTTGGCTCCACATGGTCTGATTCAGAGCAATCTGGTTCAGTGTGGCCCAGTTCAGTGCTGCATATACAAATTTAAGATGACCTCACATATAGAACTGCCAAATGTAAGGGAAAAAACCCCCATCTTGCACTGGAGTAAATATGGTACTTTACTCAGCACCTCTTGCTGACCTCCTTTCTTCTTCCATTAACCTCAATGTGTTTATCACAAACTTAAAAAAAGATGCAGACTAGTCACATCCCTAGACACCTACAGCACCTGAAGAACTACATATCTCATATATTTTGCCCTTTTCATTTGGACTTGAATAATGCCATATTTTTTGATTGGCTTTGGTTTCCTTCAAAGTACCTGCCCAGAAAGTCATGCTCCATTTTTGTTGTTTCTTGGCCAGTAACAAAGGTAGGAATGTGAGACTTTTTACGAAACAAGTTTCAAATTTCCGGCATTTGTGTATGAAGTTATAAAGCTTTCTGACAGACAACGCTAATGCAACAGTGCCTCACAATAGTTGGTGAATGATGCATGGTATGAACAACGTGCTGACAAACTCCTTGCTGCTGAGAAAGAATCATTAAGAAACAACCACAAGTATTTTGCAGTGTTTATGGAAATGCTGTGGTTGACTGAAGCACCACTGGTCACTGGGTGAGAAGAGTGACAGCTTTCAAATCAGGAAAACAAGAACACCATGATTAGTCTTGCTCAGGCCATCTTGTCACAGCTGTCAGTCCTGAAATGCTGCAGCATGCTGATGCCATTGTTCGTGAGGATCGATGCATCACAACCCAAAAACTGGCATTGAGTCTTGCAATCAGGAAAGGAACCATTAGTCACATCATTCAAGATACTGGATATTCCAAGGTGTGTGCAAAATGGGTTCCTCACAGTCAAACACAATACTGACAGCAAAGCCATTTTTTCTGTGTTGTTGGCACATTTTGAAGCAGATGGAGAGACCTTATCCTGGATTGTTACAGCAGATGAAACCTTGGTCCATTATTTTGAACCTGAGACAAAAAGTCAACCTGTGGAATGGCACCGTCCTCAGTCTTCCTGGAAGAAAAAATTCAAAAAGTCTCTGTCAGCAGGCATGGCAATGTCATGACCACTGTCTTCTGGGACTGTGAATGGGTGTTGGTGGTGGATGTGGTGCCAAGAGGGGAGACGATCGACTCTGATGCTGCCTACATCAGGTTACAGACTGAACACGAAGTGTTGCATATGAGTTCAGCCAATAGAATGCAATAGAAATCTTGCTTCAGCATGACAATGCAAGGCTGCGCACAAGTTTTAAGACTCAGGAAACCACAACACGATTGGGCTGGATATTGTTAGCCCAGTGACCCTAAACCCTTGATCTAGCACCTTTAGATTTCCACCTACTTGGATCCCTCAAGGATGCAACCTGTGGCACAAAGTTTGAGACTGATGATGTGATTCATAGAGTGAGAACTTAGCTATGTGGGAAGGACAAACCATGGTACCAACAGGCATACACACTTGTCCCTTGTTGGTGCAGGCTGTAGAAGTAAATGGAGATTCTGTGGAAATATAGGGTATGGAGTCAAACTGTCACTCTTTAGAATGCATTATTTTCGTGATTTAGGAATAAATATTTACTGAGAAAAAAATTATGGGCACAGATTTCTGTAAATCCATCATACCATCCATTCTATTCTATTGAGTAGTGTGTCTGTCCTACCACAGACTTACAGTATGCTGTTTGAATACTTACCTTCCAGTTGGTACTTGTGGAGGTTCTTATATATATTCAACCATATGAATTGCTTCTATGCCTGCAGAAGATCAGCTTAATCTAAAGGGCCCAACATAGTAGGCTTCTTTCCTGTTTTACCAGAGGACAGAGACATAGCTGTCGGCAATGTCGTGCTCTGCGGAATGTTGCATCGTAATGAGAAAATTGACAAAGTCCAGTATGAGTGTCACAGTAATAACAACACAATCATGCCACAGAACTTTCACAGATTTGTTTTAATATTCGGGGTTTTGAAATAAAATTTACAGCATATAATATTTGTATATGCTGGACCCAGGATTTTGTTAGGTTTTTCTCAATTCAAGGAGTAAATGATGCACAGAAATCAATGACTCTGAATTTTATAAGTATAAAATCCAATTTGCAACAATATATTTACATTTACTCAAATGTACATATTTTTAAACTGTACACTATTTTGTTTCAGTCATATGTGCAACTGAATGTTACAAGGTGATATAAGTTAAGGAGGAATGACAATGTTTGCACCATGTGAAATAATTTATAGATTTGATATTTGGTAGTCATATACAAAGTCATATCAAATGACAGTTTGAGCACAAAAGAAAAAGGACTAGAAACTCACTTCATTATGAAGGAGAGGACTGGAACTTTGTTCAATACTTTACCTGCTACAGGTTTTTAAAAAGATGGAGCTACATTTTGCACATTCCATGTAAAAATCATTCATGAAAAACTCATATAAACAGTAGAACATTACTATTAGAATCCCATTTTTTGAGAAGCCCAACAGGTCGGCTTACATGCAAACCATCAACAGAAATAACGTGAAGGATACACTTGAATCTAAAGTCCAAGCGTCTCCCGTACACCCCGTTGTCCACCTAGGAGCATTACTGATGGATCTTCCAACATTTCTTGAACAGCATCCAAGAATTCTGATGCTATCTCTTCATCGAATGCTCTAGCATCAAATGACAATGTGATCTTCATTTTTGTGACAGGGTTTCTATCACGATCTAGAAAGAATATCATTAGATGTTAGGGGAGAAATATGTGCATCACTGCCTGACCTCAAATTGGTAACTATATGTACTACCTGCTTTAATATTGCACCTTTCCTGTTGGGATTAAATGCTGGTGTGATGTGGAGCAGACCAGAATTTAAACGGAGGCTGTATAATAAAGGACACAATAAGCTGTTGGCTACAACCATGATTTAGCGTTTTGAGCATCACAATGTGTGACAGGCATACCTGATGTCAGATGTCAAGAGACTGCTTTGAATTTACAGAGTGTATGTGTGTATGTTCAATTTGATTCTCAGATTACTCCTCTACACAACATTAACTGACTGGTCTTTTGTAATGAAGATGCAGTGCATTTAATGTGAGGCATAAACTGAATTTTTGTATATGACGTATATGACATGTAAGCATCAAAGGGAAAAAATATAAATAATTTAAAATTAATTTCTTTAAGTTACCATGGCCTCTGTTTTTAAATGATGTGCTTCTGGGTTGGAGCCACACTGTTTTGTTACTTGTTATTCCAATATTTTAGCAAAATTTTAAGGGTGATCGGTCATTTATAGGCAAGAGGAACAGTATACGGACAGAAAAAGTAGAACTTGGGAACAAAGTGAGACATGTTACTGGTAAAGGGGTAAACGAGGGTCTGGGCTTCCTTTTGTTAGGTATCCAGGCTTAGTATACTCACAGGAGAAGATGGCAGTTTGTTCTGTTACTCTCCTTAGGTTTTAAATTTGTGAATAATTTCAAGAAAAACACTGGAAATGTATTTTAAATGAACCTTTCTGTATTTTACATGACACTTTCTCTACATCTCAGCAACAGGTTTACTATCAACCATGCTCAGTTGTTATGTTTGATCAACTATTTTTCAGACCTTGGCCTTTATCTCACAGAGAACACAGTCTGCATTAATTATAATGACCAATAATGGCAAGATATCAGGCATGCACCTAGGCCTTTGTGCAAAGAATCTGTATTTTTACTGACTTTCATCAAAGTTGTAAGTGAAGACATATTAACAATTTCAAATAAGAGACTTCACAAAACTACAAAAAAATATCTAAAATCTGACTAAAAGCACATAAACCATACCTGTGCTTATAAACCAGCAAAACAATCACGAACTTGAGTGCTTTGAAGCACTGTTTGGACCCCAACAACTTGTCCAAGTTGCCTGGAAACATACTGACCCTGAGGTCAAACCCTTGATCAGGAGGGTTTTTAACTTCTGGATCATTACAGAAATAAGGTACCTATTTCAGCAGCTGCAAACCAAGCCTTAATGTATATAAATATAATATAATGTAATATAATGTTGGTGGTGGTGGCAGTGGTAGTAGTATGATTTGTTTGTTACAATGATTAAAAATTATAAATGTCTATATTGTAATTAATTCTTTGTGTACAAACATTTAATCTTCCTTGATCCAAACAGGATCCTGTCCCTGTATGGTGTGTGATGAGACCCAATTTGGATCAAAGAAGAACAGATATTTGTACACAAAGAATTAATTAAAACAGAGACATGTACAATTTTTAACCACTGTAAAACACCAACCATATTATTATTACTGTTTCACCAACATTACATTATATTTATGTACATTATTTTAGCCAAAACCTGCACTGATGCCACAACATATGAATGCTTACTATGACCTATATTATTGGCGTGTGTTTTAAAGAAATATTGGTGTGAACTCCCCAAAGATGGTGAGAAAAAATGCCAAAATAATGTAGGGGCTATGTAAAAGATAGTATGTATTGATTATAGAAGAATGCATTTGTTGGTGTTACACGAGTTTTTGATACCTGACATTTTTCATAAACCATGCACTAAAATTGAAATACCTGTCCTAGTAGAATAAAGGTTAAGTGCAAATAATTGTCCTTTGTGCTTTTGCAATGATCACCCATATATTGCATACAATTTGTTACTTTTCAGGGTTATGCCACATTATTTGTGTTTCTAATATGCGTGCAAGTAATGCCAAAATGTTGCCATGGTATACACTAGGTGTTTTCAAGTATGAAGATTTCTCTCATCACTTACCGTACGTTACGCATGCAACATCATGCTTTCTCAGATGATGCATCTTTTGTGCCCTTTATGTGACTTGTACAGAAGAATTTTTCCTGTGCTTAATTATACATTGTGCCATTAAGATAAATTGGGGAATGACAGTAGAAATCTGAAGGTTCTTAACTTTGAAGTTACATGGAGGTGAGTCATCTGCTTCCTATTCTGGTCAATTTAACACTGGGGAAAGCTCCCCTGGTAATGACTAGATAGGAGTCCAGCTGGGCTTCAGAGCTAGATGGGATTTAGTGGCAAACAGAAAAATCCTTGTTCTTGGATGTGGAGCCCACACGATAACCACTGCCTCTACTCATGCATAGTAAAATGAAAAATGTTTTTCTGAATGTTGCCATTGTGGAACTGATGAATTTGTATCAATCATAAAAGTATTTGTAACACAGCATTTGTTACAATATGAAACAACTTGTGAACTACACATTAACTTAATTTTACCAGTTTAATCAAAGATTTACCTCAACATAAGATGACAACCCCTTCACAATCTTAAATCTTCAGGAAAATGCCTACACACAATATTTTGAACTTTGTGCATAATTGTAAGGTGACCTCCCATTTACCAGATGATGAATTAGGGAAACATTCTTGTCTTTTATTGGGAAAAATATGGTATTTTTGCTTCTTACCTAGAACGAGTCGACTTCCTCCAACTGCTAAAATGCCACATTGTGGTGGATTGATTATGGCACTGAACTCATCCACACCATACATCCCAAGGTTTGACACTCTTTATGAAAAAAAGAAACACATCACTGTTAGATAAACAGAGGAATATGGGCAACATTACATTTACAGTGCTGTAAGGGAAATCAAGAAATTAAAATTTTCTCAGTTTTCCCCAACATCAAAGATCCTTCTCAATAATAACCTGCTGACTTAGCTAGGATGGAGGAAGTTACATTGGGAGGTACACACAGCACAGATAGACAAGACTCTGGATTACATGTGCCCATGTTGTCTGATTTGCCATTTATCCATGCATAAACTTCTTTTGCAATAATTCTGGCATGTGTGGACTTGGCTTTTGTCTTCTTTCTGTGCCATACAGTTGACTATGGTGGCAAGCAGGGGCAGGGAATCTGGAAGGTCTACAAAAGATATGGTCTAACTGTAACGTTATCTTGTTCAGTGTTTTATGGCCAGTATCATTGGTGGTGTACATTAAATTTTCTAGATCTATTATTTTCTTTCTCTGGTGCTACAGCCCAAATCATGCCTACGCCACCTTATTGTTGAGGTTTCTAGATGACATACAATTAGACACACATACCTGGTATGAATCCCCTGAACAAGTGAGGTGTACCTTGCCAGACTCTGAAACACTGACATGCTAATCCTGCACAATATGATGTAAAGGTAAAGCTGTCCTTGTCCATAACATGAAATATATGGCAAGGAGTACAAGTATAGTTCCACTTATTAACCGTGGTACTAGATAGAGATGCGCAGTTAGCTTCACACCCTGGCTGCCTTACCCCAGGGAAAAAGCCTCCAGAGCCTAACTGGACATTCTGAGAAGAGAAAAAACCTTTGCCTCTGCTGGGAATCGAACCCCAAATTGTCCAGAATGTAACCTAGTCACTATACTGCATATCCAAATGTGGTGAACAGTGCTGAACACCATACCACATACATGGGCCATCATCCCTTGCACTTGTTTCTCTCCAGTTCCTTGTTCTGACCATGCTGCAGAAACTTGCAGCTAATACAATTTCACAACCTAACTGTGGAAGATTTTAGGTCTTCTTACGTTCAACATGCTTGGACAATTATCCATGGCAGTACACACTACATCTGATATAAACAGAACACCAAGCACACCTGTGGTGTAAATGGCAATGCACACACGCACACTATGCAGTGCTACTACAGTGCATCCCAGCCAGTTTCAACATTAGCCTCATATTCAGCACATGATCGGAGAGCGTTCAAATACAGTGACATTACAGCTGTCAGGAACATTCATACTACCACAAGGAGGGGTCAAAACAGTTCACAAAAATAAGTGACAATTACAAACTGATTCTCAAAATATATGTTAGTTGTGTGAAAAAAATAAATCGTGATGTTCTATGTATAGGTCTACACCAAATAAAATTACTATATTCCATACATATATAGTTTGTGTTATTATTCGTGCATTTTCTTCCCTCTTCCTTTTGTCAGATAACTGGTATTCTTGAATGTATTCCCTTTGAGAAGCCCAGTAGCAGTAAATCTGTCGAACGAGAACTGTACTGCAGAACAACAGTTACTGCTCAGAAGAACATACAAGTAGGGAAGAATTCCTACAATGTTTTCTAATCCAGGTTTAGGGACAACAAGATGTAGAGAGGAGGCATTATGTTTAAAAGTTGAGAACATGGTAAACTGTTAATAATAGGGTATAACGCATTTGTGTAATTCACCTCAGACATTACAGTGTAATACGATTTGTTCTTTGCAGTATTAAACAACTTTGGAAAAAAAAAAGTGTTTGAAAGCTGTAGTATTTTGTAATATATTAACCCAGTGGTAACCGAATAAAAATACCTTCTCCAACTTAAGATTAACCTTGTGTTTATTTTAAAAATTCGAATTCTTACGTAAAAGTGCCGCCTTGAAATTCATGAGGCTGTAATTTTCCATCTCGTGCCTTTTTAGCTAAATCTTGAATATTTGCTGAAATCTCTTCAAGACCCTTTGCATCAGCTCCTTTCACAATGGGTGTTATGAGTCCTGCATCAGTTGCTACAGCCACAGACACATCAATGTCAACTGGATACACTACCTGAAATATTATATAAGGAACAAAATGAAGAATGGTACTGCAAATGTGTCAACTGATTTAGACAACTGCTTGTGTGCTGTAGACAAATAATGAAATGAAACCAGTACTTCTGAGCAGAAGTCATGAAGCCTATACCCTACAACACAGACTGCTACTCCTACAGACTTTATAGTATTATGTTGTCATTTTATGTTATTCTGCGATAAAATTGTGACTGAAGTAAAGGCACCTTATACATGAAACAAGTTAGATATAATCAAAAAAGTTCTGCAGTTTCCCTGTTTATAACAATCTCCACACCAAATTTTAGGTGCTTATCTCCAATGGTTCATTAGTTACTGTTATAGTACCAACAGCCAAAACAAGAATCTTTACATAACTGCCATGTTATAGTCTTATATTCTACAAAAATACCACTCTAGATGAAGTTCCGAATTTTTCCAAGATCCATTATTATTTAATATCTGAGATCTGTAAAGTGTCACTAATGTCACTGCACTTCATGAGTTCAAGCACCTGTCATGCTGCTGTTACTTGCTGAAGGATATTAAAACGTAGTGTTGTGAGTGTCCTCCAATGGCAGAACTTTCATACCCAGTTTGGTGAAAATTAATCAACTGGTTTTGAAATATATGTGTGCACATCAGTGTGCATGCACACATATAGCATGGTGACATCATAAGCATATTTATCTTTAAGGAAAGGATAGGGGACTAAAAATGAGTACAAAATTGACTTAAAGTGAATAGGGGAATTATGTATCTTGCCACGGAAGAGGAACCAGATCACAGCCTTGGAAATAACATTTAGCCAAGGAAGTGTCTTGAAACTGCAGGGTGTTAATAATGGACTTCACAAGTAATTTTTCTTATATTTTTATATTAGTTTAGTCAATACAATATGACTTAAAATGGCAACAGGGGCACAAAATTTCTCATTTAACTGAAATTACATATAAAACCCACAAGGTAACTTCCAAATTGTCATCAACTTCAATAAATAAAGAAATTATGCACTTCTGATGCTACTTGAAATCATATTCTATTGTCATAATTAAATGCCACAATACTGATATGGTAGATACGCATGACAGAGGTCAGAGCCTTGACAAAGAATTAACTCATATTTGGTCAATTTCATAAACACCACATGAAAACCTTGCTAAAATTGGATGGGAGGACAATTTCAAATTGACAAAGAATATTTTCAGTAATGCACTTTGCCTATGACTGAGAAGAGAAGACATTCATGTATGACCAAATGTCTACTGTTATAAAGACAGGCTGCAATTCTGTCTACTGCTCACTGACTATGAGATTATGGGGCAGGCTCTATTTGGAGGGAATGGCAAAAAACCCACAGGTACTAAAAAAGGGAGGAACTGAATGTGAAAAAAATTGAGCAATCTAGAAATTACATACAAATACCAGTTTCATTTTAATAGGTCTGCCATTTTGTACAATTCAGGAAAAAAAAAAAAGATATAAGGCAGTGATACCAACATTAATAATTCCCAAGGAAGCCTGTGACATGCTAACCTTTCTGTTCAAGCTAGTACAGACTATCAAAATCTGTTAGAATAAACTGTTGTTTCATACAAGGTGCTAGCATACCAGATGGAATGACAGCTGATGCAATAACTGCATGTTTCTAATCAAATAAAAAGGGACATATCTAGCCAAAACATGACATTAGCCACACCCAGAAGAAAGAATACAGTACCTACAGCATAGTCAGCAAGACTGTATGAGGTCTGTTCAAAAATCTCAAAGACTGACTGAATAAAACACAATACATAAATGTTATTACACATTAACCCTTTCCAAATGGTCCCCTACTCATTAATACAATTCCAATGATGTTTCCATTTTTCCCATCATTCTGCATATAATTTTAGAGAACTTAATAGATTAGCTGCCCCAGAGTTTCAAAATATAATGATATGCATAAACTTTATGAAGGAATATGCAAGATAAGGGAGGGTTTTCAACCAAGAACTTCTCTTTGTAAAAATAGCATGGTAAGGTTACTGAAGGATTGGGCAGTTCTCTAGTTAAGGGAATTATATATATATATATATATATATATTTAAAAAAAAACGTATTTTGGACCAGAGCAGGACATTTGAGCTCCTTCCAAAGAATAAGTCTCAGCTATCATGAGAAAGCATCATGCGAAGATCCAATAACAGCAGCGTCAGTTAAAGGTGGAGTCAGGATGTTGTGGAGAAAGATCCATACGCAGAACTAATGCAGAGAGTGTGGAAGGAAAAATGCCTGAGGAGGGGAACAGTGCCATCATCTGCAGAATACACAAAAAGGGTAATAAGATGAAGTGTAATAACTAACTAAACTAAACTCTGTGGCCTTAGTCTGCACGCGAACTGTACCGACAGAGCGGCCAACTTTTGCGGATAGAGGGGTGTCACGTGGTCAGCGCAACGGGTCCCCACAGCCGTTAATCTCTGTTTTCTAGACCTGGAGCCGCTACTTTTTTCATTCAAGTAGCT
>Ga0123354_10002750_pt1 | contig 23611 bp, 16 predicted proteins | sample TergutLab28metaG_2_FD_97872 | JGI IMG/M metagenome (GOLD analysis project Ga0123354, IMG submission 97872) | Labiotermes labralis P4 segment gut microbial communities from Petit-Saut dam, French Guiana - Lab288 P4 | ecosystem: Host-associated > Arthropoda: Insects > Digestive system > Gut ... | reverse complement strand
TTAATGACTATATAATGGACAACTACATGTTTCGGCCTGTACTGGCCATCTTCAGGTTGTCTTAGGGGAACTTAAGATCTTACTATAAGCATGCACGCGCACGTGGTGTAGAGATCTCTACATGGGGCCTTATTAGCAAAACAACAACAAAAACAGGAATATAATAGAACTCTTTAAAATTCATAAAACCGGGACTGTGGTAGAAAAGTCAGGTCGAATGAGATCCCTAATGTAACTGGTGTGTAAGGTTGAGCGGTTCAACTTCGAAACGCTGCCTCTTTGTCTGCAGTACTGTCACAACAGCTACCGCTTATTTTCCACCTGTCGCTATCGTCTTTCCAGCAATATTTTTGACAGACACAGTTCTGCATTTGTCAAGCTAAAGACACCACTAAATGGAGTTCTATTGAAATGGGAGGTGCAAATTTTAACCGTAACTTTAGAACTAATCACCCAAGTCCACTATTGATGTGAAGAATTCGTTGAGCTGTACGTACAGACCAACACACGCGATTTCATGGCGTGCAACTTACATTTATCATCTCCTTAAAATCCCAAAGCAGACTTGTTACGTAATACTTCAAAGTGAACGCCTCTTAAATTTGAAAGACGCCATCCCGTTTTGCATGTGTAATAAATTGTATTGCAAAGTACCGTCTATACACAACAATTGAATATCAGTTGTAGTTTTACAACTGGTTAATCAGGCTACATGTTTCGGCCGTTTTATCCGGCCATCATCATGCCTACAGAATAATATTGTGTACTGAGGTACTAAAATATAAAGCCGTTATTTTCTTTAAAAATACAGTGTCTTATAAAAAAGATTATTCCAAATTACGCAAATATTAAGGTCCCTATCACATCACCAGCCGTATATAAGATCCAAAATAAAACAATATTATTCTGTAGACCTGATGATGACCGGATAAAAATGGCCGAAACATGTAGCCTGATTAACCAGTTGTAAAACTACAACTGATATTCAATTGTTGTGTTTAGACGGTACTTTGGAAAAAAAAATTTAGAGCGCATCTTAAATTAAAGTTATTAAAACAATTTTTTATTGCCGGTATATTGGTGTCGATTTTACAAAGTTGTACAGCATATTGTGTGGCCTTAAATATACATAAACAATATCAACTTCAGTGCGTAAGGTATAAACTAATAGTGAACTATTCTTTTTGATTTATTTTTGTAGCTATAACTCATCACCCACGCACCCAGTTCCTTTGTTAAGCCTAACACGAGGAGCTGACGGATCAATCGCTGCCAGACGAGGCAACCGAGTCCTAGCGTATTATGGCGCTGCACTTTTGGTGCCACTGCCAGTTCTGTTGCTATGCCAATGGGTTGACAAAACACAAAGCAGCCGCTGTGTGTATATAATGCGTAACAAAAACATCGTTCCCAGGTCTTTTTGGGTCTGATGATAAACTAGTTCTGCGAAGGGAAAAAAAAAGGAATTACTGTATTTCTCCGCACTGCAGAATGGATGCGAAAGGAATTTAATGTTGTATGGATCAGATGGAGTAATTACAGAGCTGTGCATGCACCTACGATAAGCTAGGGAGTTGCAAAACCGGCTTGTCTGCTCGGCTAATGTAAGAACCTGCACACAATTATGTTTCAACACTTGGGGATCACAGAAGTTTTTGTCAAATGAACTGCTTCCCCAAGAACCTACCTCCACCTTCTCAACCGATAAAAGGTGCGAAATAACCTACTCAAGAAATCCCGTGTTGCTGCAGAACAAGACGGCCCGTAATCCCTACCTCCAATTCCGCCATCGGACTCTGTCCTTAGATAGTTCATTTTGCTTAATAGCGCATTGTTTCAAGTTATAAAGCTTTAGAACTCTCAAGTCACTTAGCTATTCAAGAAACCCCTGCTCCTACATGACACATCTTTACAAAATTCCATCACTGAACTATAACCTTAGTCGATTCAATCCGGACCTTCCCCTCTGTTGCGGTATTACCCTCTCATCGAAACAAAGTCTCCTAGGCTGTCCATTTCTATCAAGTTTTAGAAACAAAACTGGTATCCTTTCTCACCTCCCCTGTGCGTCCTGTATGTTCCAGCCTTATCATACTTCTTGATGTGAAGTAAGAGGTACAGTTAAAGGTAAACGGTTCACCTTAGAACGGACCACGAAAGCTCAGAGGTGGAGTAGAAGTTGTCAGGTAATATGTACAGTTTATGAACCTCTTGGTTATGGGTCATGTTTAAAAAAACTTTTTTTTTTCGCTAATACCAATTCTGATGCTTTCGTAAGACTTAAACCTTAGCCCTAAGCATACATAGCACAACGTATCAGCCAAACACAACAAACTGTTGTGTTTGACTGATACGTTGTACTATATATGTATAGATAAACACATCGGGATGACTAACATTAAACTTAGCCATAAGTCCAGCTAATTAACTTACTCACTAATTACTTAACTGACTAGCTGTAGCCGATCATTTTTAGTATAGTTGTTTCTTAGGATTGCTGGCTTCAGTTACGGACGGTTCATGGCAAGCATTGTAAATTACTCTGTCAGCGTATATTCGGGACCGTTGGCGTTAGGAAGGAGGGGGGAGATTTAAATGAGAAAACGTTAGGAGCTGATAACGGACGCTAGCAGTACAGCAAGGAAGTCAGTCGCGTACGAGTGTGGTGTAGGTAGGAGTACAGAAAAGTGGCTATGTCATTTTCCTAGAAATGATCTAGTTGTTTAACTGGATATAGTGCTACATTATTTTATATCAAGAATAAAATGAATAAATAAAACATAAGTGAAAAGACAATAGTTAAAACTATATGTGATTCGGTGAACCACACCCGTTTCTCGGAAGAGGATCACCTACCAGATTGAGCGCGTCGGGACAACAAAGTTACGAAGGATGATCGTGTAGATAACTAACTCACTCCATGGAGCAGTCCTTCTTCAGAAGCTAACAGGTTCTCAGCTAGTAAAAAATTTTCTCACATTCTATGCAACACGAAGGTTCATTACCGCATTCACAAAAGCCCGCAACCTGTCCTTATTCTGAGCCAGATCAATCCAATGCATGCTCCCTCCATCCCACTTCTTGAAAATCCATTTTAATATTATTCTCCCATCTGATCCCTAAAGTCTAGGAGATTGAAATAAGAAGTGCATACTTGAAATAGGTCACGACCGCCGTCGATTTGTCTCTGCATGTCACATTGATCGACCACGAGCACACCTCATATGACTCTAAACAATGTCAGCGTTTGATACATTTCTTCTAACGACTTACTAATCTAACACAGCAGTGCCAAATGCCTTGCGTATCAGCAAGTTGGTCTAGACTGACACATGTGGATGTCTAATATTGATAGATCACCAGCTGTTTTAACGCTGACAATGGGTTCCTTCTGTCTCCGCAAGCACATTCTGTGTTGGCTGAGTCATGCAGGCCACGTGCAAAAGGTAACAAGTTAACACTGTGCCAAATGCCTCGCTACACATTTGCACGTCGAGACTTTAATTTGATTGGAAGAGACTGATAATCTTCAAGCTGCAACCGTCTTTGCCGTTGAAGAGGAGAGTCACCGCCCTATAGCGCTATCTAGTGAAAGAACTTCCTTTACTATTCTCTCACCATTTGTATAGGAGCTGTGATGGTGCAGCACTGCGACTAGGCTCATGGCTGGATGAATTCGGTTCCCAGCAAACGCAAGAGCTTCCTTTCTTCTCCGAACGTTCACATTTTCCCTGGGGACCATCCAACCTCCTATTCAACGGAGATACAGGTCTCTTACACCCGGTAGTTCAGCGGCCAAGGCGCGAAGATGACCAATCACCTACTGCTTAGGTTAAGAATGAATAAAGCTATACTGCATGGAAAGCATAGGGGCAAATGTACCACCTTTCGTATTCTAAAAGTTTACGATCCTTTCAAGGTAACATGTTAACGTGGTCGATAATATGTAACATTAATCTAGAGTAAATGGCTGCATGTGGAAACTTCAGGTGCCAGAAGCAGGCTAAGAATAGCCTCTAGAGTTTATGTGTGTTGAAAAGATAGTATGGCAGTTTATTGGCAGCGTCCAGCTGCTGGCCCAAAGCAACAAAGATCACTATACAAACACACAAAAACTATGAATATATGTACAACAGATCGATACACAGCGAATGTGTCGGACTGATATAAAGCGCTGCAGCAAGGGAACAGCTGTGTCGCTGCACGCAATGTTCAGATGATCGAACCCCAAGTCAGCAGTTCTTTGTAGCCCACTTGTTACGAAACTCTCCACGAAACAGAACTTGGTTCGCATAATGAAGGTCCGGGGATCAAATTAGAAAACGGATTTTGTGAACAGAATTTTCATGGTGTTACTTATTTCCACAAAATAAATACCCAAATTATATAATCTACTTCAGGACATACGAGTAGCACGGTTATTTTTTGTCTAACGCCTTCATTGCGTCACTTGTTGCTTTCACAGATTATTTTCGAAAAAAAAAAAAAGTTCTCACACTGTTGGGCCCCCTTACCTGATCCATTATACGAATTGGAATAAAAGATTTCTTGATGTTTTGTGATCTGCTGTATGTAATGCGAGTGGAAAATTATTTAAGCCTACGTATTTACATGTTCACTGACGTTGAGGCATGTGTGTTGAAAGTTTGTGTAATGAAATCGAGAATTTAAAATTTAATTATCTATTCCCATCTCTCTTGCCCTTTTTCTCCCCTCCTTTCCTTCCTCCTTTATCTTTGTTCAACTTTTACGTCAAATCCTCTAGTCGTTATGAATTTTATGCTGAACGCAAGCAACGCAAGCGCAGCCGTGAATTACTAATCGTGATGGACTTGAGAAGAGCCGACTGCGATCCGTTTTAAAAACTACGCTCACGAACAAAATGAAAGTATAAATCTTACTTTTGTTATTGGTCATAATGGCCCGAAACGTATTTGGATAAATAAGACAAAGAAGGAGGAAGGATATTTAGTTTGTGAGGTACATTATCTAGCAGCCCGACTGGTCGCTTAGAGCGAAGTGCCGACGGTAGGGTGGAGAGTCGATCAGAAATGTGGAAGGCCCCGGTTCCTGGTCGCCACCGGCTTAACCTTTTGTCCTGCCGTATGTATGTACCGTGCAATGCGTCCTCTGACTGCTTGAGGTTAGTTCATGTAGAAAATTCTGTACAGAAGAGAGTCCTTCTTGACAAAAAATATGGCTAAATATTATAAACTGCTTTAATTAGTAGAATCCGTTTTCACAAAACATGTCATGGCATTAGCTACATTTCTTCTTAAAGTCCAGTAGCAATTTTCGGGACCGTCATGCTGTCAGTGTAAATGTGTGCGCATGTGCATGCATGTGCTACTTTTGAAGCAGTTGATCTATTTTCACTGAACTTGAAATGCACATTACATCATTCAAGGACACCCTGAAGCCAAACCTTTTAATTTTATGAAACCAGTAAGAACAATATGGCGGAACTGCGGACTTAAATTTATGCTGCGGAAGTGCAAATAGCGTCATTTGCTTTTCGACGCCGAAGTGACGTGTGGTGATAGACATTTGGAAAGCATTAAACTGCTATATAGGCAAGAGTTATGTAGAACGTAATAATAGCAAGTGCAACAGACGTGCTAGAAGATGACAGTGGCGTAATTTGAAATATTTTCAGGGACTTTTCCGGGAGCTACTAGGGGGAAAAATAAAAGCAAAGGTTCTGGGTCCAGCCTTTAACTGAAGAACCCTCGAATACAAAACGGGACTGCTACTAACTATACAGGCAGAAAAAAATTATAGGTTAGGCTGTGTTCTTAGAGGGTTTTACTAAGTACTTGACAGCGGTCATAAGAATGTGTTGTAACCCATTAACTTCAATTAATTTACAAGAACTCTTTTACTTCCTTTGACCTGAAGTTGAAGGCAGTACGGTCCATCGAAACGTTGGTATGTATCTGCCAAGCTAAATGACGACTGATCTCGTAAGAAAGGCACTGTCACTGTCACAGCCCCGAGAACCTAAAGCTAACAAAGTATTCAGTTAGACCTGCTTCTGAAACTAGGTACGGGGGCCACCTGGAACCTTGCTAAAGGAACAGGGCTCCTTTAATTTAGTACAAAATATGGGGCACAGAGGGCCTGCAATTAAGGCCTAGGTGCAGCGGGTCCGGAAGGGCTCGAACCCAAACACTACCCCAATGTATTCTATTCTTCTAGACCTGCTTCTGGTATTTTCGCTATAATTTTGCTTCCAATTTTCAGACTGTATTTCTGCTACCGAAGAATAAAGTATTTACTGCTGAAGTTAGAGATGTCTATTTAGAAATTAACCAGAGCGAAAGAGAACAAGAGCTAGCCGGAAGAGTTTTTAATTGTGTGGACAGGAAGGAGATGCCCCTCGTGGGTGGATCAATTACAAACACACATTTCATCTGTTATTGCCTGGCGAAGAGAAAAACAAGCATAAGTAACTTTCTTACGTCACTCAGGATGTTACAGTCACCATAGCCCACGCACTTTAATGAAAACTGGTTTCCATATTTCTTGGCTTAACGACGCTAAAAACTGTGTACATGACAATGATTGTCTCGTACTTTGGAACACAAAATACTAAGAAAATGTGTCTGTTCACAGTGCGCATGCGTGTTATATTGTGGACAAGCTCTTCGCTTCTGTACTATTCCATGGGTTTCCCTGTTCTCCCACACAAATACCAACGACGCAGAAATCACGGCCTTAGCACAATGTTGCTGTTATTTCATTTTACCACTGGTAACGACAATTCAATTAATTTAAAATCCGAACTTCCACCCTCTTACCAGTACCAATTTTCTCTCTCTCTCTCTCTCTCTCATACTAATATCTTACTCTTGAAATCCACATTAGTAAACCGTTTAAGCCCTGGAAAACCTCAGTCCTTAAATCGACTAACCAGATGTAAAAGTCAGAAGGGGGAATTGCCACTTTTGTACACTTACGAACTAATTTAAATCCGGTATAGGATTGTCGTGCAACAAGAAGAAGACTTTTTCCGAAAGCAAATTGGACTTAAATTTGAGGAACTAACGAAAAGTTACACTTGGAGCATAGCTCTTTAAGGTGCTGAAATTTGACACGTCGGAAAATAGGTCAGAAATATCTTGAAGTTTTAAAAAGTGGTGCTGGAGTAGTATTGTGAACAAATGGACCGATCACGTGAACAATGAAGAAGTGTTATATAGAGGTAAGGAAGAATTGAACATACTATACACAATGAAGGAAAGAAAATAACCTAAATCTGTCACACGTTGCGTGGGAACTGCCTTCTAGAACACGTTATTGAAGGAAAGATTGAAGGGACGGGAAGAAGAGAAACAATACATAAGCAGCTACTGGATGACCTTGAGAAAAACACAAGATACAGGAGCTGAATACAGAAAGCACCAGATCAAACACTGGAGAATTCGCTTTGGAAGACAATATGGACCTGTCGCAAGACAGACTACCTAATAAATAAGAAACTAATTTCCTTAATTCCAAGATCCGCTTCGGTCACGGTCTATTACATGATATTAGGAAAAAAATAATTTTAAGGCCTAATAATAAATACAAGAATAACGTTAAAATAGACTTTTAAAAAGGAGGATTTCGCAGTTCGACTCACGAGAGAGCAAGAGATTTTTTTTTGTGAAGAATTCAGACTCGTTCCGGGCCCACCCAGCCTCATATTGAATGGGTACAGCGACTCTTTCATCGGCAGCAAAGCGACCGGGGCGTGAAGCTGACCAGTCGCCTCTAATTATTGCCAAGACTGGGAATAGCGGAACTACAAACTCGTTCTCCCACGTGCCTTCATGTCGTTTGCAACGTGAATTTCTTGCTTGCACAGATAGGGTGGGAGTCTGTGATTGGGTTAATGTGGCTCAGAATAGGCTCAATAGCATGCAGCTGTGAAGACAGTAACGAAACTTCGGGTTTCGGAAAGGACGGAAGGTTCCCTGAGCAGCTTTTCAGGCAGGACTCTGCCCTAAGGAGTCAGAGAGCTAGGCTTTTCCTTATTGCGATCGTCATACCTCGCTGCTGATGTCGGTGTCTGGAGTGCTGGTGAGGGCTGCAGACACTTCATCATCATCCTCCTCCTCATCAGTGTGATCCGAGTCCTGCATGCTGCTGACCAACAGCGGCAGTTCTTCGGGAATGGGCAGGAACTTCAGTTTCTTGGGTCGGCACGTGACAGCCACAGCCACTGACAGCTGCTGAAGCGGGTCTGGTGGCACTGCGCCTTCCGGCCCCGTTTCACAGTTTTCGCTCCTCATCGCTCAAAACTGCGAAAATTCATTTTGCGTTTTTTTTTATCGTTGCACCGTGCATTTTGAAATCTACGCAGTTCACACACCAACATGCCGCTCTACGACATGCTGCCACATCACCTAATATATATAAGGACGTAATTTTACCGAGTGTTTTAACATAAATATAACTTTAGTTAGGTACAGATAAAGCTCTCTGAGGATGGTCATTAAAGACCGAAACATGTAGGAGAGATATTATTGTGTATTTTAATGTAAATTTTAAAACTTTTAACAAAATTAATAAATAGAGCACTTGTTGCTGTGTGAACTGCGTAGATTCATTTTGCGTATTTCTTGCAGAAGATAACCCCTGTATCACATGCGCACAAATAGTTAAACTGTTATAGTTAAGCTGTGACACGAACCCCTCTGACAAAGCGCTCTCTACTCTTAAGCCACACCAGGTCTTTGCTCTTCTGCGTTGTTACGCAACATATGTTGATAGTTGTTTACTCACTTTTCGGGACAGCTTGTCGGTCTCATCAATGACTGCTTGGCTCTTGAAGATAGAACCGATAGGTTATTCTGAAACTTCGGTAAACAACAACAAACATACGCTGCGTAACAACTCAGAAGAGCGAAGCCCTAATCTACACCGTGGCGGGAGCCTGAGATCTGGCTTTGGTTGAATTATTTTTGGACATCTGGAGCTCACAAAAGGCCATTGTTTGACTTGTGGCGTTTACATTACAAAACAGGCCAATATAAATATATCAAATATTCATACATCTTTTTCAAGCATCGCGTTGTTTGGATTCTTTACATATATGTATAAAAACGGATAAAGATGTATATCTGGTCTGTAGAGTTTATTCATGGCTCAGTAAACCACAATTTTCATTCTTCATTAGATGCACCGACGTACGGTAATTTGACGATTACCTGAAGCAGTCATGTGCCTGGAGGAACTGCGGAGGAATAGAGAAACTGCGGGTAGAACAGCTAGTATCTGTCAGTTATCGACCCAGAGGCCAACTGGATTCAGAGACATGCCAACCACCACCGCGCTACGATCGATGCAAGAAGGATAGTTGATGAGCAAAAGGCGGACAGACACGCCAAGCTAACTGATGTCCTACGTTTCGATCTAAACGTACGTACGTATTAATAAAAGTATGAGTCCTCGACCTTGTCGTACAGTTTGATTGACCTCAGTGATTCCATTCTTCCTTCGCAGTCATAATAACAGTAAACCATGGTATTCAGCTCTTAACTAAGGCTCGAAACAAGCGTAAGGGTTTGATAGGATTATACGAATGTTTCGGAGGAATGTTACTGTCTCATTTATTTTTATGACCGAGGAAACAATTCTGAAATGGCAGCACACTCTCTACAGCCTACACGGAAGCACATCCCAGACAGCAGAAATCTTCATGGGCACCGCCGCGAGAACCCCTTGTATCACCGGCTGTTCATTCTTTCGAGAAGGTAACATGGCACGTTACATCTAAATGTTTCTCAAACTGATATGTTATAAGGCAGGCTATGTACCTGGGAAGCAACACTAAGGCGCGTACACGTAACCATTGTTGCCGTGGAAAACAATAAGCAATACATATTCTGGGTGTGTGTGTATCGCCTTAGTTACGCAGCGTGCAAAGCGCATATGCCTTGTGGCCTGTCTGGCTCTACAGTATTTTTTCACATTATCTGATAAACGGCACGGTTTTCGGGGAAAAAAAATATTGAACATGAACTGCGTGTTTTGATTTTTTTTTTACGACTTTTGTCTGCATCGCGTCTCGTTCTAAGAAGAATTCAGCGAGATGTTATCATAAATGTACACATGTATTCATGTAAAGTACCCGTTATTCGTTTTAGATTACAAACAAACTTTTATTATCTCGACAGATTATTTTTCGAAAAATGTTCAAATTTCCAATGTTATGAAAATCCGTCCAGTGGGATACGAGTTGTTCCATGCGAACGGATGGACGGACAGACATGACGAAGCTAATAGTCGTGTTTCTCAATTTTGCGTACGCCCTAAAAAGAAAGGAGGAACGAAATTATGAAACACGGATGTAAGAAAGGAAGCAGAAAACAAAGAAAGACAGAAGAAAGACGAATAGCTCTGAACCATTTTAGGCACGGGAAGGTCACGATCCACTGTGGTGGTAATTTAATGTTAGCATCTGCGCTGCAAGCCGACTGACAGACACTCTTCGTGGCAGGGACCGGGAAGGAGGACTGCCATGGTCTACCACACCCAGGTTCAGGTTTGGGCGGGACTGCTCTCGGTATTGATCGAAGTGAGGTGGATTTTGACCCATTGGATTGCGTGCAGGGGCAAACCCTATTACAGTCCGCGCAAGACCGACAGTAAAACAGTAGGTACTGTGATGCATGCAAGAACATGTTATTAGGTGTATGTATATCCATGATACGGCGTAACGGTTTTGGTGTTTTAGCTCAGTGTTGTTTAAGTGTCTCGAAACACGCAGAACGTACTAAAAAGTGTTATCTAGCATAAGAAGAAATGCCTACTGTTTCTCTACGAGAGGCAGCCGGGACAGCACAGTCGGTATAGTGACTAGTATGCAGACTCAACACCCGTAAAACCATGGATCGATTCCTGACAATTTTTCCTCTCACTCACGCCTCCAGACCAGCTCTGCAGTCCCCCCTAGCCTCCTAATGGTTACCGGTGGCTTTGGCGGGTGGGGGGTTGATTTGTCAGCGCCTGAAGCCGACCACCCACCTCCATCTGGCGCCGGGGTTAAGAGTGAGTAGATCTGTAACTGCACTCTGCCATCTGCCTTCATGTTATGCACAGGGACTAATTTATTTTAAATTTTCTGTACAACATTGTTTCCAAATATTTTTCACTTCGAAAAATTTCCAGGTCGAAGGTCTTCATGCTAAATATCTATTACTGTTGCCAAATTTTAGTCAACACTATAATATATAACAAATTTTGAAACTCCCCATTACCAAATTCAACGAAAATTGGGTCAGCAGTTATCGAAATGTTAGGGGCTGATAGGCGGACGGATACAAAGAAGAAAACTGGCATATTAATGCACTTTTCGCTGCGAACAAACAAAAAATTAGTCTAATCCCTGTAATGCAGTACACCACGGTTACTTTTCCTTTAGTCATATAAATTCGAATAATTTGCTTCAAAAAATTTCACGGCCATGTCAATAATAAGTTATTTTTTAGAACCAAAATCGCCTAGTGTAGAATTTTTTTAAAGGCAAACTAATTTTAGCTAATGAAATATTACTCGGATCTTAATTTGAAATATTATGTATCCACGTAATGAAAGAGAGGTATGTGATATTTTTTATACATGTCTTTCGGGATAAAATGTGAAATATCTCGGGCTGTTTCATTTTGTTCAATTACGGTCTTCAAATCACGATATTTGAATTACGAAGTACTGACACAGACAATATTCTTAGTTAACCCTGAATTACACTTACTTCTTTAAAAGTTGGACATTATTTACTCGCCGTTCTTTTCAGTGAACATTTTGAAGGTTCGTCACACAACAATCAGAACACAGTTTTCAAAAACAACACAAAATTGTAAATCTCAGAACTGTTCACCGTATAGCTGACCACAAATTTATATCCAACATTTATCTTCAGAATGCGTGCATCAGAAATCGACAGAAGTACTTGTGGTTCTAATACCTTCACACATGAAAAAAAAATGTTTAAATTTGCCGTCAAAACACAAGAGTGAGCTCTAAAAATAGGGTTTAGTGAAATATATAAGGCTAAAGGCATTCTAAACATGTAAGACCGACTCGTTTTACAACCTAAACGCCGCAATGGTTCTAATTACTGTACAACCAGTCTCTCATAATAATACATTTCTCTCTATTGGTCTAGGACAGGGTAATTCAACTGACAGTGAGGCAAGTTAAACATACAACGGCCTCTACTGGATGGCAAGCATAAGAAAAACTTAAGGGGTCAAAAACTTTAATTATGCTGTTACCGTCTGTTGCATAAAGCTACACATAACTGAATTAGATTCGACTCCAGGCTCTTCAGTACTATGAAAAACTTCTTCTATATGATCAACTCGTATCATTTTTATCTATTAAGACCTTCGTTCTGCTGTTGTCCCCCACATCATCTCCACCAAAATAAGCATAAGTGAAATTAAAAAAAAAAATCAGCGTGTTAGTTTTAGGAAAACATCAGAGTTATGTTGAAACACTACTCCCCAACTGGCAGAAGGGATCATGGTAGACCTTTGAAGAGACCTCTGGATACGTGAGACCGGAACGGGTCAACAAGTGGCCCAACTCCATGAAAGATATACGATGATGATGATGATGATCAGGGTTATGTTTGGTCCAACTCCTGACTTAAATTCTTCGAATACTTCAGTCAAAATGGAAATTTAAAAATTCTTATCATTTTAGACCCTAGACCCCGAAACGCTTTCATACAACTGGGTCTAGTAGAGCAGGAAAGGATATTTGACCATTTCGTAATGGAAAATTTGAATAAATTGAGTACCCTTAATGATAATTAAGGTAAGTAATTAAATTAATGATGTAGTGCAGATACTTTTGAAACACACATGTATGAATTTACAGGGAAACATTCTCTGTTCCACCCGAATTAAAAATTTCAACACAGTTTTAACATTTTCTATTATTTTTAATGGTAAAATTATATGTACACATAAAATACTTGTAAAAAATAAGTGTTAATATTACCCTTTGACTCTCAGAAGGTTTTGTACAAGTATTTGTATAAACAATATGGGCTGGGCATGTGGCGCGTATGGGTGAGGAGAGGGGGGTGCATAGGGTCTTGCTGGGGAAACCGGAGGGAAGGAGACCATTGGGGAGACCTTTGCGTAGATGGGTGGATAATATTAGGATGGATCTCCAGGAGGTGGGATGTGGGTATGTGGACTGGATTGGGCTGGCCCAGGATAGACACAGGTGGCGGACGCTTGTGAGTGCGGTAATGAACCTTCGGGTTCCGTGAAATGCGGGGAATTTCTTGACTAGCTGCCAACCAGTTAGCTTCTCAAGAAGGACCCTGCACCATGGCGTAAGCAAGTAAGTATTTGTATAAACAATGTGCCTGTTCTCTGCAGAATAAATTGCAATTTCATATGTCTAATATATATAGTCATGAAAAATGCAGTCTTCTGGGACGCAACGTGTGCATTCTAGTAGACGTTTATGGACGGACAGGAGGAATTCGCTGCCTCAGTCTTCAAGACAGAAGACTGACAATGAACAAAACAGTCCAGCTTTCTTAATTCGAAGAGTTGCTAGTTTGCCGTTATTACTTAGGATAGCTTCACCCACAGAAACGTACTATTTGAAATCTGAGGTTGTCATGGCGTGCTGTCTGGAAAAACAGGGGGTAGTTTCCTCCGAAACGTAGGTAAAGTTCTACCGGACTACATCACGTCGCATCCCATCCGACAGTACACACCTCCATGACCGCCTGAGAACTTAAAACGTTACGCGATCACGCATTTGCAAAGTAAGGTTACCTAAGTTCAGGTACATCATGGCCTGTGTCACTGTTCGCCCTTTAGAAACATCTATTAAGTTAAAGCGTTCTGTCGCTGTGGAGAGTTATGTGCTTCCCTACGCCAGACTTGCAACTTAAAAACAGCGGAGTGGATTTTCAACAGCTTTAATTTTGTAGCGGACGTCTGTCGCAGAATGGCACCGCTTCTCCTCCTTACTATCGTCACAGCAGAAATGACTCCTCTGAGGATATGTCATTTGAGTTACTTAAGCATTAAATTATCTCATTCAGTTCTCCTATTTCTTTTAACATTCTTTATTTCTTTCTTTCTCCTTTCATTAACCACTTCTTGTTTTTCTCCCTTACTTATACCTGTTGTTTCATTCATTCATTCGTTCATTCATTCATTCTTTCTGTCTTTCTTCTGCTTTCCACTTTACCTGCATCTCCTTCTTTCTACTTTATTCATTTTTGTTACTTTCAATCGCTGATTCATTCATACATTCAGTCATTCATCCACTCATCCATTCACGTATTCATTGTGTGTTGTTTCTTCCTTTCTTGAATTTTCTGTTTTTTTTTATTTCCACTTTCTCTCCTTACTTCTTATTTATCGTGTCTATTTGATTTTCATTTTCTTCTATGTTTTCTTTCTTCATTTATTTTTTTTCTTTCCATGCCCTTTTTTTTTTTGTGAACTCTGTTCTGTAAACGCGGACAGTGGTTCCATATACTAGGCAGCTGCGTCATTATGACAGCAATCAACAGAACCTTAGCGTTTCTGGAAATGAAATAAATTATAATGAATGAACGAATGAATGAACAAATAAATAAATAAACAAACAAACAAATGACCTACATAATCCTGAGTTTGGTCGCGTCCGAAGGCTGAAAATCCCTTCCGAAATCAGTCTATTAGATTTCCAGTTTCTTTTGAAAGAGATTAGTCCCATACCAAGGCGAAACGCGTCGACAAAGCCTTACAAGCAGCGACATTCCGCCCATTTTGCGCCCCTGTACGTGTCCTGAACAAATCACAGTTCGTTATCATTCTTCGCTCTGTGTCAAATAGGCCTCAGTCAGACGTTGATACAGCACCGTGAAATTGCCGAATAAACACTCGTCGCAGAAGTGTGTTTGGAGTATATGTGGTGTTCACCTTTGCTTCTGTGATGGTTGATGTCGGTAATGGAATTAGAAAGCGTACGTCCCAAGCTTCCTGCTGTTTACAGCGTGTAGACCTGTTTAATATCGTAAGTTTTGTTGTGTTATGAAAGGTTATGGTCTGTAAAAACATCAAAGTACAGTTCCGTAACTTGTGTAGGATTACAGGTTGAAGAAATCCAACAAGATGCAACAGTATGCAGATATTTATTTACTACTAAATTACTCTACATGTTTCGGGCGTCCTTCGCGCCCATCATCAGGAGTACATAAAACTGTAGTTGCAGCCTCTGGTACAGATCATACTATATGGGGAGCAAGCTTCTTCAAACGCGACTGAATAATTGTTCAGGTTCGAAGAAGCTTGCTCCCCAGATAGTATGATCTGTACCAGAGGCTGCAACTACAGTTTTATGTACTCCTGATGATGAGAGCGATGGACGCCCGAAACATGTAGAGTAATTTAGCAGTAAATAAATATCTGCATACTTGTTGGATTTCTTCAACTTAGAATTTCGATGCACGGAACTACAAATATAAAATTTGTGTAAGATTATCTAGCCGATCGTCACTGTGCGTTAAACATACAACAGCTTATTGCAGTGTCATGCCTCAGCTCCCCTGCCTATCAATATTTTTAACCATTTATTTTGTCCATGTTAGTGAGGAAATTTGGTACGGGAAAGCCTACTCCTTCAAGCAACCTGAAGAGTATAGTTCTCTTGGGCGATGGCAGGATAATAATAAAATTAATCTTACAAAATTAGTACCCAATACAAGTCAAAGCACAATGCACCGTTGCATAAATTTGTAGTCCAAATAATTGGTACTATTATTGATGTTAAATTTTATTTCTATGGTTAACTTGTAAGTTACGAAAAGATTCAGTACTTGTTAAATCTGTCGACATAACCTCAAATATCTGCATTATCGCCAGTTGTCGCAGTTGGTCTAGAAAATATATTTCACGCATAATGCGTTTGTATGTTTATATGCTCTAAAGGAAACAAATTTCACCTGCCAAATTCCAGTAATTTTCAGGCTATCGCAACCAAACACAAAGCTAAAGAAAGTTTTTGTACGGGCCGTTGTCTTATTATTCTGCATTTTACAAAAACATTACCTCAACAGCAGCTGCACGTTTTTATACAACATTTCAGGCTCTAAACGTGACTACGACTGGTGTCACTCCTGTCTCACAAGTTTGCGCGTCAGCCTTTTAGATATTACTGACTGTCGGAAATTCAAGTGTCCGTCGCTTGGGGTACCTCCAAATGGTGTACGGCCCAAAGATTCGCGAAAATCTGCCACTTGGGTACAAATTTTAAAAGTACAAACACTCAGCATGGTCTAAGAAGCCTCGTTACTTTTTTGTCAGGATACAAAGTAGGATAAATTAAGATGTGGACTGTACCCGAAGTGTTCAGTGTAGTATCCAGCGATGGACTTTTATGAAGACGGGGGATTAAATAAACAGGCAATTTCTTGACCAACTGAACGTCTATCAGCTCATCACGAAGATCTCTACTGTGTCAAATTAAGGACAGCCGACTTTTTTTTTTTTACTTCCTTCATTATTCTAGGTTGCGTTATGTTAGCACTTCAGGTGCAGGTCAGATTCTTTGCACATATCAGGCAACATGCTGCGTAATCTTAGTAATTAACCAAATTAATGCACAAATTCTTGTTTTATAATAAGTTTATTATAGGCCTGTACATGTTTCGAGCTAATTGAGAGAGGGCTGGTTGAACCAGTCCTCTCTCAACCCGTGCACCGGACGGCCACCTATAGGTGTGATGATACCAGATGCTGTATAATACAATTTTGACCTCCTGATGATGAGCACATAGTGCTCGAAACATGTAGAGGCATATAACAAACTTACTATAAACCCAGAATTTGTGCATGAAGTTGGTTAATTCCTAAGATTATACTGAGATGCACGGTCAGCAATACATCACAACATGCTGCGTGTCTTTAAAGTACTATGAAGACAGTGTACACTGCAGCGAGCATTTGGTACTGGACCTGTGTATTATCCTCCCTTTCTTTTGTCCGTATATATATACATCTTATTTTATTGACGAAGGCCGACTCATCTCAGTGAAAATGAATTCACGGAATGGATACGAATGGTAACCAGAACAGCGTATACGAGAGGCATCCTATATTGACAACGTGAACTTCTGGCTGCTGACGGTGACACCCTGCATTTGAGTGTGCTCGTGTTCATCCTCGTCATAATCCTGGTGATATTTTGCGGCTCTGTAGAGGCGGCCTGTTCATTTATATAGACCGGTTTGCAAAGGGTTTTTCGTCATCGCTCTTGTCGATGTCAAGAACACAGATAACATTGCAAATTGTGTCCTCCGTGACGTAATATACAGAATGATAACAAGTCGTCCTTGACTTTAGAAATATTATAAAGTTTTACGGTGCAGCGCGGTTAAGTTTAATTTTGTTTACTGTCATAAGAAAAGTACTGTCTTCTTGCACCGATATTCGTGTCTCGCGCAAACCCCCACCACAGAAGTACATATCTTTGATATCTAATACCATGCAAATCCAACGGCTGGGAATAATTTTACACAAGACATTAAGTAAGCCTGGCTTTCACTGTTCCAATATTCCGAATCTTACAGGAACTTAACGACACTAGACAAGAATTTTCTTTACCGAATTTCACCCGTAAGGGTAAGACACCACCCATTTTAAGGAACATTAAAACCTACAAGACTAAGAATAACTGGTGCCAAGATCGGGATTCGAACCTGCAGACGCAGGACGAAAAACACATCTGCTAATCTTTAAACCACCGCGCTGAATATTATTCACGGCACATTAAACACATTTCGCATTGAGATGTTGGAAGAACTTCTAACACGTCAGAATTAGAATATATTAGGAAATTGCGACGAGGTAACTTGAGATGTTTTTACTTTAAGGTCCCCACTCCATGCCAGTACATTAAAATACACCAAAACCTTTACCAAACGCATTCCTCTACATTTAGAACTTAAATTATCCAACTGCAGTTCTGTTAATGGCTCATAAATCCAGCAGCTCATGCATGGCCGCCAAGTTATCACGTTTCTCTAACTCGTGAAGGCATATTTATAACCAAGTCAGTAAAAATATGGTTCTGAAAGCAATCACTGCATACACTATGCTTACTACAACACGAGATATTTAAATAACGACGCTGCGAACGTGCTTGTAATAGCGGGTCGGCTTAGACGGTTTCAGCGTTTACGTTGGGCATTGACGGCGTTACATAAGGAAAGATTTGTGGAACTGTAGTGCAGTCAAAACAGCTGAGAGTACTAAGACAAGCATTCAGAAAATTCAAATTAGATTTCAATATTTACGAAGGACAGACACTTACCGCACTCGGAGAACATTTAATTTGTGAATGCCAATCCAAAGAATGAGAGACCCTAGACGCCCAGAGATGTGATGGATATCATTTTCAGTGCCACTTTCATACTAGAGATTACTTTTATAATTCTATGCAATTCTTTGTTTATTTACACGGTGACTTATTAGCCTGTCATCTACTAATCAGTACGAAACAAAAATAAAATAAAATAAAACACAACACAAAATATGCAAAACAGAAATGAATTTTAATACCGTTCACACTTACACTGCAAACAGTCCTTAAGACTTCCAACATTGTAATCGGAACACCCTTAACAGCATAATCCACAACGTTCAGCTACACTTTACTCCGGAAAGCATCCAAAACGTAAGCCTTCTGCTGAAGAACGACTCTGTTGACCACCGAATGGCCAGTGCTTACAAAAACAAATTCATTTTGACAGTGTCGTAGTAACTATATTTAGCACAATCCTCGCTCAACCTTGACCCCAGTACGTTAGTGATGTGGGGGAATAGTGTATATGCTGAACGGCGTATCAGTAAGTGAGGTTATGCGGCACACACTGCACAGACGCTGGTGACGTTGGTGAAACTTGGAACTTCCATTCGGTCGGTCACAAACTTCTCAGAAGGCTACTAGGTAACTTACGATTCTATTTTTTAATAACCAGTAACCCGGACAGTAAATAACAGCTAGCTGGCATGCTAGAGAGAAGACAACATTTTAAAACTTTTGCAATGAAAAAAAACAGAGTAATTTTTTTAGTATTACCAAAACTACATAATTAACTCAGAGAACAAAAGTATTGCAGAGAGATTAATAATAATAATAATAATAATAATAATAATATTCAGACAGCCAGCTCACTTACAGAGTCTCCTTAACATATCTATTCCTCGTCCCTCGCACCTACAATCCACACTCTAAAATCTCTAATCTACACATCTTCCTCCCCTCTCCTATTCATTTCTGATAGTGGCTTGATGACCATCCTACTCTCACACATGTTTTCTCTCATTGTGGGAGAGTCCAAATATTCATACGTATTATTAGAAATATCACATTTTTATGTCTTGGAAAACCCCGGAAAATGTGGCATCCCGAGCCGAGTTTTGTGGGACGACGGTACGTAGCCCTTTAAATCGAGAAAATTGGGGCTTCCCCCCCAAAAAAGGGACGAATAGGATCCCTAATATTTGGTTACCTGTGTTAATTACATAACGGTTATTTGACTCTCGTGACGAGCTCTATCAATTTTCATGTATATATAATGCACTATCTCGTACTGCCACCTTCCTCAAAATCAAATTGGTTATAACGTGTAATACAGAAACAAACCATGAAATCTAAAACTTGTGAATCGAGGGTTGTAACAAGTACGAGTAATTATGATGTGGATCGCGACTTATGGACCTATATCTGGAACTGAATGTGCAGTCGTATTAATCAAAGGTCGTTCTTTTTCACAAAATAAGCGTTAATACAACCTACATAAAAATTAAACAGGGAGTATTCTTCTTCTTCCTGTGGCGCTGCGGCCCAACGCGGGCCATGGCCTCCTCATTCTTCAGGTTTCTAGATCATACACGACGCATCAGAGTTTGTAGGACTCCTCTGGACGAGGGATCAGCTCGTCGCAGAGACCTCTACCTGACAATACATAACATTTACAACAGACAAACATCCATGCCCCCGGAGGGATTTGAACCCACGATCTCAGCAGTCGAGCGGCCGCAGACCTACGCCTCAGACCGCGCGGCCACTGGCAGCGGCAAACAGGGAATATACTTCATTAAAACATGTCAGTTTCAAGGAAAATTAATTTCTGGCAACAAAATCCAACTTTACGCTAATAAAAACAAAGATATCAACTGTGTAAAATTCCAACTCGCGTCAGTCCATTTACCGCAAATCCTTACAACCTGTCTCTTGAACATCAAAGTGAAATGTTTAGCGAGAAATCCTGATGTAAAACAGAAGATCCTAGAAAATGGGATATTAAGTGGATCTAGAATTGTGTACGTTGTTGAGGTGTGGAGTCTATGAAGAAGGCGGAGAAAAGTTGATAAAATCCATGGTAAATTTCGTACGAAAATATTAAGAAAGCCGAAATGTACAGCAGAGAAAGCTGTCGAATTGTAATTAGGGGAAGATGGCTGAAGAGGAGAAGAGTTCACAGAAGTGAAGTACTGGTTGTGCTGGTTAAGCTTGGATACTCAGGGTCCAGTAAGTAATTTTTAATGATGGCAGATAAATAATTTACAAGTGGACAGTCAGGCAAAAAAAAAAAAAAAAAAAATAAAAAAAAAAATAAAAAAAAAAGATAAAAAGGAAATGGAAAAGAAAAAAAAAAAAAAAAAAAATTAAACAAGTAATTAAAAATGAGAGATAACGCGTACATGGCAGAGCCAAATAACAATATAAACTGGGCGAACTGTGTAAAATAATTAGCTTAAGATATAAGGATGTAGAGAGACATAATTTGTACACGGATATTAGTCAAATGCATTGTGTTAGTTTATTACGGTTTGAACCTTCGGTGAGTTATACAAGATCGGAGAGAAGTGGGATTATATGGGTACAAGCAGGGATTTGGGAACTTATGATGAATTAGGAGGGTCTTCGAGAGACGGAGATGCCCCGTACATTTTTGGGGAAAAGGATATTCTACTAAATATATAATATACGTATTCAGAAACGCAACAGGGAAGACATGAATTTGTATGTACAAACATGTTGCATGTGAGCAGGAATGTAGCATATAAGCAAGTATTAAATTGTAAACATGTAGCTGAAACAAAACATGCTGGAAAATGCCTGTTTTTTTAAAGAAAATAAGACGCCAATTGGAAAATAAAATCAGTAAGACGCAGCCATTTTTGAAGGCAAAGTGTTAGTGGAGGGGAATTGAAAGAGAAACTAAGAAATTATCTATAAGCAGGAGAAAGATTGTAATAGTGGGTATAATAATAGTAATTGTGGTAGTGTAGGGTGAGAATAGTAATATGAGAGAAATGGTAAAGGTCACCCCATGTTATGCCTATGCGGGTACAGGGCGGAAGCGGAGGTACAGCTCCAACCCATTCGCAAGCCGACACTAGAAGGAGGTGGGTGGTCAGCACCACGCTACGGGCGTTTTAACCTGGGAAAGACCTGGTACGGATTGTAAAGGAGGCTGGGTGTGCCTCGCAGCCAATCTGAACGACAAAGAAAATTTCGCCCCCACCGGGACTCGATCCCCGGACCGTCCAGCTCATAGCGAGTAGCTATACCGTCTACACTATCCCTGGCTCCAAAAAGACACAGTAGAATAACGTAGAAATGCGTAGGTATTGAGGAAACTGCACACGAGTCTGGCGTGCTACTGCAAGGGATGTGTGTGAAGAGTGATACACATCCTCGTATGTGTGACAGACCATAATGTCAAGAACATTCCTAATATATGTCCTCCCATTTATATATACTTCTAAATCAGTTTTCTATCAATGTAAAATAATTCTGTTCTGGATGATATTTACAAAATCGCATTACAAACACCACCAACTTACACAAATACTTGATTCAGGCCATTAGGATGCAACACTTCCTGATTTCCTGCAGTTTCTCAACATCTTCCTGATCCAACAATATATATATAATATATAATAATATATTATTGTATCAATGATGCACGGTCACACAAACATCAAATTTTCCTGATTAATGGTATTGAACCGGTGTGCCACGCCGCCATTGTGCCCAGGACATGAACAGAAGAAAGTTTATACACAGTTAAACACGAAAATTAAATTTTAGAAAATTAAAAAATCTTTAATACCTCATTATTACCTATAATTGAACACATTTTAATAATTAGTTTATTCATAACAATAAACTTGCTGTTGCAAATTGGACGAGGAAATTCAGTGACAATGATAACAACTATTGGTGCTGCTGGTGTTAAGAACAGTGCGTTTAAAACTATCACACTGTACTGACAGTCTGCCATGCACAGTAATGTCAACAGCTGGGCCGGAACAGTTTCACTGTCCCTTAATCCTGACGCAGCGTAATTTGTGCTGAATGCAGTGTCTTCGCTTGCAAATAATTTCCGATGACGTTATGCTCTTACGCTGTAAGCGATGTGTAAAAATAGGTCGAGCCGAGATAGTGCAGTCTGTGTAGTGGCTAGGCTACGGGCTGGATGAAAAAATAATTACGGTTCGATTCCCAGCAGCGGAAAACGGTTCTTCTCTACTCCGAAAGTTCCAGGCAATGAGGCCTACTCATCTTCCTATTCAGAAAGCACTGGGCACTGTTACCGAACGTAAAGCGATCGGGAAAACACGGTGATGACTGACGAACCATATTGTGCCACCTCCTTCCACCACGAACCATCTTCCTGAATGACCTGAACACTGTACTGTACATGTACGCTTTTACATAAATTTTAGTTCTTTGTTCTGATTTTACTTTGCTGCGAAATAAAGAAGATGACAAATATCCCAAGTGTGCCATGTGGAATAAAAGGCTGAACAACATGTGTTCTAAAGTAACATATAAAAATTACAAAGACAAAAGTCGGTCTCTTTGCCTTAGGACACCGTGAATGGAAGATAGACAAGATAAATATTTTATTTTTCCTGTGGCGGTACGTCCCAACGCGGGCCATGGCCTCCTAACTCTTGAGGTTTCTAGACCATACACAACGACTCACCACAGTCGGCAGGACTTCTCTGAACGAGTGACCAGCTCGTCGCAGAGACCTCCACCTGACAACACACAACACTCATAACAGACAGACATCCACGCGCCCGGCGGGATTCGAATCCACAATCTGAGCAGGTGAGTGGCTGTAGACCTACGCTTTAGACCGCGCGGCTACTGGAACCGGCAAATACATACATCATTTACTAGTAGCAAATCTACCGGAAACCGCGCGTATTCATATTTCAACTAACCTCTTAATATCTATAAAGTTCATACACCAACAAATGCGCTCTTTATTAAACGTGACAACGTTTTAAAATTTACCTGAAAAATCACTTTGACTTGCTCCTACCGTTTCAGTCTACGATCATCAGGGATCCTGCACTATCGCCTAGATAAAGTTACGTTTAGATTAAGATTCGGTTAAAAAAAAAAAACTACCTCGTTATATGTTATGCGGTGGTGTGGCAGCATGTCATAGGTATGGTGTGGGTACTGTTCGCTGTGTGGAGTGCCACACCACCGCATAACATATAATGAAGTAGTTCTTTTTACCGAATATTAACCTAAATATAACTTTAGCTAGGCTCTAGTGAAGACT
>Ga0123354_10002749_pt1 | contig 23612 bp, 14 predicted proteins | sample TergutLab28metaG_2_FD_97872 | JGI IMG/M metagenome (GOLD analysis project Ga0123354, IMG submission 97872) | Labiotermes labralis P4 segment gut microbial communities from Petit-Saut dam, French Guiana - Lab288 P4 | ecosystem: Host-associated > Arthropoda: Insects > Digestive system > Gut ... | reverse complement strand
GTTATATCGTATACCGGTACACTGCAAACAGCACAAATTTATACCATATACAGGCATACTGCAACACCACACACTTATACCGTATAACGGTACATTGCAAAATGCACACATTTATGCCTTATACCGGTTCACTGCAAGCACCACACAGTTATACCCTATACCGGTACACTGCAAACACCAAACATTCATACCGCGTACCGATACACTGCAAAAAACACACAGTTATACCTATACCGGTACGCTGCAGACAGCACAAGCTATACCGTATAACGGTACACTGCAAAAAGCACACACTTATAACTTATACCGGTACACTTCAAACACCGCAGTGTTGTACGGTATACTGGTAAACTGCAAAAGAGCACATAGTTATACTGTATACCGGTAAACTGCTAACATGACACATTTATTCCGTATACCGGTAAAGTGCAAACGGTACACATTTATAACGTAAATCGGTACACTGCAAACAGCAGAGATATATCGTATACCGTTATAATACAAACAGAACACAACTATAACGTATACCGGTACACAGCAAACACATCACAGTTATACCGTAAACCGGTACACTGCACAAAGAACAAGGTATTCCGTATACCTGTACTCTGCAAACAGCACACACATATACCTTATATCGGTAAACTGCAAACACCACCCGGATATACCGTATACCGGCACACTACAAAGGGCACACTTTATACGTTATACCAGAACACAGCAAACAGCACACAGTTATACCTAAACCGGTACACTGCAAACACCACTCATTCATACCGTATACATGAAATCTGCAAACAGCACACGGTTAGAACGTATACCGGTACACTGCAAACAGAACACAGTTATACCGTACTCCGGTATACTACAAACAGCACAAGTTATACCGTATACCGGTACACTGCAAATACCACACAGTTATACCGTGTATCGGTACATTGCAAACAGCACTCTTAATCAGGATACAGGTACACTGCAAACAGCACACGGTCATACCGTATTCCGGTATACTGCAAACAGCACACAGTTATACCGTATACCGCTATACTGCAAACAGCAGACATTTATACCGTATACAGGTACACTGCACAAAGAACACTGTTATACCGTATACCGGTACACTGCATACAGCACACATTTATACAGTATACCGGTACATTGCAAACACCACAAGTTATACCGTATACGGTTACACTGCAAACAACACACAGTGATACCGTATACCGGTAAACTGCAAACAGCACAAGTTATACACTATACTGTTACACTGCAAACAGCACACACTTACACCGTATACCGGTACATTGCAAACAGAACATATTTATAAGCTATACCGGTAAACAACAAACAGCACACAGTTATAATTTATACAGGTATCCTGCAAAAAGAACACAGTTATAACGTATACCGGAGCGCTGCAATCACCACACATTTAAAACGTATCCCGGTACACTGCAAAAACCACACAGATATAACGTATACCGGTACACTGCAAACAGCACGCAGTAATGCATGCATACCGGTACACTGTGAAGAGAACACAGTTATAAAGTATACTGCAAAGAGCAGACAATTATAACTTTTACCGGCACACTGCAAACAGCACACAATTATAACGTATACGGGCACACTGAAAAAATACACACGTATTCCGTATACCTGTATACTGCAAACAGCACATGTTTATACCGTATACTGGTACACTGCAAGCACCACACATTTATACCCTATACCGGTACACTGCAATCAGCACACAGTTATACCGTATACTGGTATACTGTAAACAGCACCCAGTTATACCGTGTACCGGTATACTGCAAACAGCACAAGTTATACCGTATACCGGTACACTGAAAACACCACACATTTATACCATATACCGGTACACCACAATAACCACACAGTTATACCGTATACCGGTACACTGCGAACAGCATACAGTTATACCGTTTTCCGGTACACTTCAAAAAGCACACGGTCATACCGTATACCTGTATACTACAAACAGCTCACAGTTATACTGCATACGGGTACACTGAAAAAACCACACATTTATACCGTATACAGGTACACATAAAAAAGCATATATTTATACCGTATACCGTTACACAGCAAACACCTCACATGTATACTGTATACCTTTACACTGCAAACAGCACACAGTTATATCGTATACTGGTATAGTGAAAACAGCATAAAGTTATACCGTATACCGGTACACTGCAAACAACACACAGTTATACAGCATACCCGTACACTGCAAACAGCACACATTTATACCGTAAAAAGGCACAATGCAAACACCACACGTTTTTACCTTATGCCGGTATACTGCAAACAGCAATCATTTATACCGTATACCGGTACAATGCAACACAACACATTTATACCGTATACTGGAACGTTCACCGGTACAGTGTAAACAGCACACATTCATACCGTATACCAGTACACTGCAAATAACACACAGTTATACCGTATAACGGTACACTGCAAACGGCTCAATGTTATACTGTATACCGTTACACTAAAAACAGCATAGACTTATGCCGTATACCGGTACACTGTAAAAACAACATATTTGTACCGTATACCGGTATACTGCAAACAGCACACCGTTATACCGTACAGTGTGATACCGCAAAGAGCACACAGTTATTCCGTAACCGGTACACTGCAAACATCACAGAGTTATACCGTATACAGATACACTGCAAACGGCACACATTTATACCTGATGCCGGTACACCCCAAACAGCAAACATTTATACCGTATACCCGCACACTGCAAACTCCAATCAAGTACACAATATACCGGTACACTTCTAACAGCACACAGTTATACCGTAAACCGTTACACTACAAACAGCACACATTTATATCGTATACCGGTACACTGCAAACAGAACACAATTATAATGTATACAGGTACACTGCAAACAGTACAATTTATACCGTATACCGGCACACTGCAAACAGCACACAGTTATACTGTATACAGTTACAATGCAAACAGCACAAATTTTAACCGTATACAGGCACACTGCAAACACCACACATTTATAACTTATGCTGGTACACTGCAAACAGTACTCATTTATACCTCACACCGGTACACTGCAAAAACCACACATTTATACCGTTTACCGGTACGTACACCGGTAGAGTGCAAACAGCACACATTTATACCTATACCGGTACACTGTAAACAACAAACAGTTATACCGTACACCGGTACACTGTAAATGTCACAGAGTTATACCGTATACCGATACACTGCAAACAGCACACACATATAATGTATACCGGTACACTGCAAACACAACACAGTTTTACTTATACCGCTACACTGCAACAGCAGATGTCATACCGTGTACCGCTATACTGCAAACAGCACACAATTATACCGTATACCGGTGTACTGTACACACCGCACATTTATAACTTATACGGTACACTTCAAAGAGCACACATTTATACCGTATACCGTTGCACTGCAAACAGCACACATTTATATCGTATACCGGCAAACTGCAAATAGCACTCTTTTATACCATATACCGGAACACTGCAAAGACCGCACAATTATACCGCATACCGGTAACCCGTAAACAGCACACAGTCATACTGCATACCGGGACACTGCAAACAGCACACAATTATACCGTAACCGATACATTGCAAAAAGGACACAGTTATACCGTATACCGGTACACTGCAAACAACAAAATTATACCGTATACCGGTACACTGGAAATAGCAAACATTTATAACTTATCCCGGTACACTGCAAACAGCACACAGTCATACCGTATTCCGTTACACTACAAACAGGACACTTTTATACCGCATACCGGTACACTGCAAAGAGCACACATTTATACCGTAAACCGGTTCACTGTAAGCACCACACAGTTATACCGTATACCGGTACACTGCAAACGTCACACAGTTATACTGTGTACCGGTACACTGCAAACAGCACACAATTATACCGTATACCGGTACACTGCAAACAGGACACAATTTTACCGTTTACCGGTACACTGCAAACAGCAGAAGTAATACCGTGTACCGCTATACTGCTAACAGCAAACAATTATACCGTATACCGTAGTACTGCAAACAGAACATATTTATACCTTATACCGTTGCACTGAAAACAGCACACATTTATACCGTATACCTGCACTCTGCAAACAGCACACGTTTATACCGTATACCGGCACACTGCAAACAACACACTTTTATACTGTATACCGGCACACTGTAAACACCACACAATTGTACCGTATACCGGTACACTGAAAAACAGTACACATTCATATCGTATACCGGCAAAATGAAAACAGCACACATTTATAGCATATACCGGCACTTTGCAAAGAGCACATAATTATACCGTATACCGGTGCACTGCAAAAAGCACATAGTTATACCGTATACCGGTATACTGAAAACAGCACAAGTCATAAGGTATACCGGTACACTGCATACACCACAGTTATATCGCATACCGGTACACTGCAAACACCACACAGTTATACCGTATACCGTTACAATGTAAACAGAACACAGTTATACAGTATACCCGGTACACTGCAAACAGCACACGGTCATACCTTATACCGGCATACTGCAAACAGCAGACTTTTATACCGTATACCGGTACACTGCAAACAACACACATTTATACCGTATACCGGTACACATCAAAGAGCATATTATTATACCGTATACCGTTACACTGCAAACACCACATATTTATACTGTATACCGGTACACTGCAAACGGCAAACATTTATACCGTAAACCGGTCCACTGCAAACAGCACACAGATATACCTTATACCGGTACACCGCAAACAGCACACGGTTTTACCGTATACCGATACAATGTAAACAGCACACATTTATACCGTATACAGGCACACTGCAAACAGCACACATTTATAAGGTATACCGGTACAATGCAAACAATACAGTTATACCGCATAACAGTACACTGCAAACAGCACACATTTATACATTATACCGGTACACTGCAGAAGCAGTTATTTATATAGTATATCGTCACACTGAAAACACCACAAATTATAACGAATACCGGTACGTTAACCGGTACAGTGCAAACAGCACATATTTATACCGTATACCGGTACACTGCAAACACCACAAGTTATACCGTACACCGGTGCAATGCAAACGGCACACAGTGATAATGTATACCGAAACACTACCAACAGCATACATTTATACCATATACCGGTACACTGTAAACACAACGTATATTTACCGTATACCGGTATACTGCAAACAGCACAAGTTATACCTTATAATGTTATACTGCAAACATCACACGTTTATGCCGTAACCGGTACACTGCAAACAGCACAAATTTATACCGTATAACGGTAAACTGCAAACAGCACACATTTATAACATATACAGGCACACTGCAAATAGCACATAGATATACCGTATACCGGTATAATGCAAACAGCAAAATTTATACGGCATACCGGTACACTGACAACACCACACAGCTATATAGCATAGCGGTACACTGCAAACACCACACAGTTATACCGCATACCGGTACAAAGTAAACACCACATGTCATACCGTATACCGGTATACTGCAAAAGAGCACACAGTTATATTGTATACCGGTATACTGCAAACAACAGTAATTTATACCATATAACGGTACACTGCAAACAGCACACTCTTATACCATATACCGGTACACTGAAAAGAGCGCACATATATACAGTTTACCGGTACACATCAAACAGCATATATTGATACCTTATACCATTACACTGCAAACACCACATATTTATACGATATACCGTTACACTGCAAACAGCACATAGTTTTACAGTATACTGGTATACTGCAAAAAGCATACAGTTATAATTTATATACCAGTACAATGCAAACACCACACAGTTATACTGCATACGGTACACTTCAAACAGCACACATTTATACCGTATACCGGTACACTGCAAACAGCATACAGTTATAAGTTATAACGGTACACTGCAAACAGCACACAATTATACCGTATACCGGTACACTGAAAACAAAAAACAGTTTTACCGTGTACAGCATCACTGCAAACACCGAACATTTTTACCTTATGCCGGTTCACTGCAAACAGCAGTCATTTATACCGTATACCGGCACACTGCAAACACCACACAATTATGCTTATACCGGTACGTACAACGGTACTGTGCAAACAGCACCCATTTATACCGTATACCACTAAACTGCAAACACCACACAGTTATACCGGTATAACTGTAGAATGTAAACGGCACACAGTTATACTGTATACCGGTACACTAAAATCAGCATACATTTATACCGTATACCGGTACAATGTAAACAAATCATATTTGTAACGTATACCGGTATAATGATAACAGAAAATAGTTATACCCTTTACTGTTACACTGCAAACATCACACAGTTATACATTATACCTGTACACTGCAAACACCACACATTTATACCGTATACCGGCACACTGCAAAGAGCACACAATTACACCGTATACCGGTACACTGCAAACAGGACACAGTTTTACGTCGTACCGGTACACTGTAAACAGCAGGGTTTATACCGTTTATACTGCTAACAGTACACAATTATACAGTATACCTTTGTACTGCAAAGAGCACACATTTATACCTTTTACCGGTACACTGCAAACAGAAAAAAATTATACCGTATACCGGCACACTGCAAACAGCACACAGTCATACCGCATACCGGTACACTGCAAACACCACATTTATAACGTATACCGGTACATTGCAAACACCAAACAGTTATAACGTATACCGGTACACTCTAAACAGCACACAGTCATACCGCATAACGGCACCCTGCAAACAGCACACAATTATACACTATACCGGCACACTGCAAACAGCACACAACTATACCGTATACCGGTACACGGCAAACAGGGCAAAGTTTTAACGCATACCGGCACACTGCAAACAGCAGAGTTTATAACGTGTACCGCTATACTGCAAAAAGCACACATTTATACCGTATTCCGGTGTAGTGCAAAGAGCACACATTTATACCTTATACCGGTACACTGCAAACAGAACACATTTATACCGTATACCGGCACATTTCAAACAGCACACATATATACCGTATACCGGTACACTGCAAACAGAACACTTTTATATTTTATACAGCCAAAATGCAAACAGCACACATTTACACCATATACCGGTACACTGCACACAGCAAACAGTTATACCGTATGAAGGTACACTGCAAAAATCAAACAAGTATACCTTAAACCTGTACACCGAAAACAGCACACATTTATAACGCTTACCGGCACAATCCAAACAGTACACAATTATATCGTATACCGGTACACTGGAAACAGAACACTTTTTTACCGTGTAGAGGTACACTGCAAACACAACACATTTCTACCTTATGCCGGTACACTGCAAACAGCACTCATTTATACATTATACAGGTACACGTTAAAACCACACATTTATACCGTATACCGGTACATAAACCGGTAGAGTGCAAACAGCACACATTTATAACTTATACCAGTTTACTGCAAACACCACACATTTATACCGTATACCGGTACACTGCAAACATCACACATTTCTACCGTATACCGGCAAACTGCAAACAGCACACAATTATACCGTATACCGGTAAACTGTTGACCCAACATCTTTGTACCTTATACCGGTATACTGCAAACAGCACAAAGTTATACTTTAACCGGTACACTGCAAACAGCAAACAGTTATACCGTATAACTTTATACTTCAAACCGCACACATTTATACGTATACCGGTACAATGCAAACACCACACATTTATACCGTATACCGGCGCAATGCAAACACCACACAATTATGCTTTATACAGGTAAACTGCAAACAGGACACAGTTTTACCGTATGCCGATACACTGGAAACAGCAGAAATCATACCGTGTACCGCTATACTGCAAACAGCACACATTTATGCCGTATACCGTCACGCTGCACACACCACATAATTATACCGTATACCGGTACACGGCAAAGGGCACACATTTATATCGAAAGGCAGCAAATTGCAAACAGCACACATTTATACCATATAACGGCACACTGCACACAGCATAAAATTATACCGTATACCGGTACACTGCAAACAACACAGAGTTATAACTTATACCGGTACACTGCAAAAAACACAGTTATCCGTATACCGGTATACTTCAAACGGCACAAGTTATTCCGTATACCGGTACACTGAAAACACGACACAGTTATTCCGTATACGGGTACACTGTAAACAGCAAACAGTTATAACGTATACCGGTACACTGCAAACAGCATACGATCTTACCGTATACCGGTATACTACAAAGAGCACACAGTTATTCCGTACACTGTTATACTGCAAACAGCAGACATTTATACCGTATACCGGTACACAGCAAACAGCACACTCTTATACCGCATACCGTATACTGCAAACAGCTCACATTTATTCCGTATAACGGTACACATCAAATAGCTTATATTTTTACCGTATACCGTTACACAGCAAACAACATCCATTTATACCGTATACCGTTACACTTCAAACAGCACTCAGTTATACCGTATAATAGTATACTGCAAACAGCAAACAGTTATACCGTATACCGGTACACTGCTAACAGCACACATTTACACTGCATACCGGTACAGTTCAAACAGTAAACTATTATACCGTATAGCAGTACACTGTAAACAGAACACATTTATACCATATACCGGTACACTGCGAACAGCACACATTTATACCTTATACCGGGACACTTAAAACCGCACACAGTTATACAGTATACCGGTACAATGCAAACAGCACAAGATATACCGTATACAGGCACACTGCAAACACCACACATTTACACATTATACCGGTACAAGCAAACACCACACATTTATACCGTATACCGGTATGTACACCGGTACAGTGCAAACAGAAAAAATTTATACCGTATACCGGTACACAGCGAACAGCATAACTTTATACCTTATACCGGTACACCGTAAACACAAAATATTTTTACCCTACACCGGTATACTGCAAACAGCACACAGGTATTCCGTAAGCAGTACACTGCAAACAGCACACATTTATACCGTATACCGGCACATTGCAAACACTAAACAATTATACAATATACCGGTACACTGCAAACAACACACAGTTACACCGTGTACCGGTATACTGCAAACAACACAAAATTTTACCGTATACCGGTACACTGCAAACAGCACACATTTATACCGAATACCGGTACATTGCAAACGGCACAAAATTATACTGTTTAGAGGTACACTGCAAACACCACACATTATACCGTATACCGGTATACTGCAAACAGCACACAGTTATACCCTATACCGGTACACTGCAAACCAACACACAGTTGTACCGTATACAGGTACAGAAAAAAAGCACATATTTATACCGTATATCGGCACACGGAAAACACCACACAGTTGTAACTTATACCGGTACATTGCAAATATCACACATTTATACAGTATACCGGCACACTGCAAAGAGCACACAAGTGTACCGTATGCCGTTACACTGCAAATAGGACACACTTTTAACTATACCGGTACACTGCAAACAGCAGAATTAATACAGTGTACCGCTATTCTGTAAAACAGCCAACAACTATACCTTATACCGTCGTACTGCAAAAAGCACACAATTATACCGTATACCGGTTCACTGCAATCAGCACACATTTATATAGTATACCTGCAAAATGTGAACAGCACAAATTTATACCATATACCGACACACTGCAAAGGGCACAAAATTATACCGTGTACCGGTACACTGCAAACAACACAGTCATTTCGTATAACGGCACACTGCAAAAGGCACACAATTATACCGTATACCTGTACACTCCAAACAGCACACATTTATATATTATAACGGCAAACTGCAAAAGGCACACTTTTATACCATATACCCATACACTGCAAACACCACACATACATACCGCATACCGGTACACTGAAAAAACACCCAGTTATACCGTATACCGGTACACTGCAAACAGCACAAGTTATACCGTATACCGTTACACTGCAAACAGCACACACTTATACCGTACACCGGTACACTTCAAACACCGCACAGATATACGTTATACCGGTAAACTGAAAACAGCACACAGTTATACACTATACCGTTATAATGCAAAAAGCACACAGTTATACCGTATACCGGTACACTGCAGGGACCACACATTTATAACCTATACCGGTATACTGCAAAGAGCACACAGTTATACTGCATACCGGTACATTTCAAGCAGCACATATTTATACTGTACACAGTTACACTGCAAACACCACACATTTATGTCGTATACCGGTACATTGAAAACAGCACACAATTTTACCGTGTAATGGAATACTGAAAATAGCATACAGTTATACCGTATACTGGTACACTGCAAATAGCACACATTTATTCCGTTAACCAGTACACTGCAACCAACACACAGTTCTACCGTGTACCGGTACATAGCAAACAGCACATATTTATAACGTATACCGGCACACTACAAACTCCACACAATTATACCGTATACCGGTACACTGCAAACAGGACACAGTTATACCGTATGCCGGTACACTGCAAACATTACACAGTTTCACCGTGTAACCGTACACTGCAAACAGCAGAATTAATAACGTGTACCGCTATACTGCAAACAGCAAACAATTATACCGTATATCGTTCATCTGAAATCAGCACACATTTATTCTTTATACCGGCACACTGCAAACAGCAAACATTTATACCGTATACCGGCAAACTGCAAACAGCACATTTCATACCGTATCCCGGCACACTGTAAACACCACACAATTATACCGTATACTCTTACACTGCAAACAGCACACTGTCATAACGCATACAGGCAAACTGCAAACAGCAGACAATTATACCGTATACATGTCAATGCAAAAAGCACATAGTTATATCGTATACCGGTATACTGCAAACAGCACAATTTATACGTTATACCGGTACACTGCAAACACAACAGTTATACCGCATACCGGTACACTGCAAACACCACACTGTTATACCGCATACCGGTACACTGCAAACACCACACACTTATACCGTATACAGGTAAACGGTATACGGCACACAGTTATACAGTATACACGGTACACTGCAAACAGCACACGGTCATTCCCTTAACCGGCATACTGCAAACAGCAAACATTTATACCGTATACCGGTACACTGCAAACAGCACACATTTATAGCTTATACTGGTATACTGCAAACAGCATACAGTTTTACCGTATACCGGTACACTGCAAACCGGACCCGGTTATACTGCATACCGGTACACTTCATACAGCACACATTTATACCGTATGCCAGTTAACTGCAAACAGCACACTTTCATACCGTATAACGGTACACTCAAACAGCACAGCTATACATTATAACGGAACACGGCAAACTGCACACAGTTATTCCGTATACCTGTACACTGCAAACAGCACACAGTTTTACCGTATACAGGCACACTGCAAACACCACACATTTATATTTTATGCGGGTACACTGCAAAAAGCAGTCATTTTTACCGTATACCGGTACACTAAAAAAAGGCACAAAATTATATCGTATACCGGTACGTAAACCGGTACAATGCAAACAGCACACATTTATATCGAATACCGGTACACATAAAAAACCACACAATTTTACCGTATACCGGTACACTGCAAACGGCACAAAGTTTTACTGTATAACCGTACACTACAAAGAGCATACATTTATACCGTATACCGGTACACTGTAAACAAACTTCTTTTTACCGTATGCCGGTATAATGCAAACAGCACACAGTTATAACGTATACTGTTATACCGCAAACAGCACACAGTTATACCGTAACCGGTACACTGCAAACAGGACACAGTTTTAACGTATACCGGTACACTGCAACCAAAACACAATTGTTCCGTTTACCGGCACACAGCAAACAGCACATATTTATATCGTATACCAGCACACTGCAAACTCCACACAATAATACCGTATGCCGGTACACTGCAAACAGGACACAGTTATACTGTATACCGGTACCCTGCAAACACCACACATTTATACCGTATTCCGGCACACTGCAAACATCACACAATTATACCGTATGTCGGTACACTGCAAACACTATACAATTTCGCCGTATACCGGTACTATGCAAACAGCAGAAGTAATACCGTGTACCGCTATACTGCAAAAAAGCAAACAATGATACCGTATACCGTTGTACTTCAAACAGCACACATTTATACCTAATACCAGTACACTGCAAACAGCACTCACTTATACTGTATAACGGATAAATGCAAACAGCATACATTTTTACCGTATACCGGCAAACTGCAAACAGCTCACTTTTATACATAATACCGGTACACTGCAAACACCACAAAATTATACCGTATACCGGTACGTAAACCGGTACAGTGCAAAAAGCACACATTTATAACGTCTACCGGTACACTGCAAACACCACACAGTTATACCGTATACCGGTACACTGCAAACGGCACACAGTTATACTGTATACCGGAACACTACCAACAGCATAATTTATACCGTATTCCGGTAAACTGTAAACACAACATATTTGTACCGTATAAAGGGTATCCTGCAAACAGAACTCAGTTATACCGTATACTCTTATACTGTAAACAGAACACAGTTATACCGTATACCGGTACACTGCAAACAGCACATATTTATATCGTATACCGGTACACTGCAAACAACACACATTTATACCGTATACCTGCACACTGCAAACAGCCCACAATTATACCTTACACCGGTACACTGCAAATAGGACAAACTTTTACCGTAAACTGGTACACTGCAAACAGCACACAATTATACCGTGTACCGCGATACTGCAAACAGCACACAATTATACCTTATACCGTTACTCTGCAAACAGCACACATTTATACCTTATACAGGCACACTGCAAACAGCGCACATTTATACCGTATACCGGCACTCTGCAAACAGCACATAATTATACCGTTTACCTGTACACTGCAAACAGTACACACTTATATAATTTACCGGCATACTCCAAAAGGCACACATTTATACCGTATATCGGTACATTGCAAACAACACACACTCATACCGCATACCGGTACACTGCAAACTCCACAAAGTTATACCGTATAACGGTACATTGCAAACAGCTGATATTTATACCTTATACCGGAAAACATCAATCAGCACACAGATATATTGTATACCGCTACACTGCAAACACAACACATTTTTGCCGTACACCGGTACACTGGAAACAGCACAGTTATAACGTGTACCGTTACACTGCAAACAGCACACAGTTATACCTATACCGGTATACTGCAAACAGCAAATATTTACACCGTATACCGGTACACTGCAATCACCACACAATTATACCGTATACATGTACACTGCAAACACGACACATATATAACCTATACCGGTACAATGCAAACAGCACACGGTCATACCGTGTACCGGTATACTGCAAACAGCACACAGTTATACCATATTCCGTTATACTGCAAACGGCAGACATTTATACCGTATTCCGGTACACTGCAAACAGCACAGTTATACCGTATACCGGTATATTGCAAACAGCACACATTTATACCGTATATCGGCACACTGCAAACAGCACAAATTTATACCATATACCCGTAAACTGCATACAGCACACTTTTATAACGTATACCGGTACATGGCAAACAGCTCACAGTTATAGCGTATACCGGTATACTGCAGAGAGCACAGAGTTATAAATTATAGCGGTACGCTGAAATCACTACTCATTTATAACGTACCCCGGTACACTGAAAACACCATACAGTTATAACGTATTCCGGTAACTGCAAACAGCACGCATGTATACCATATACCGGTACACTGCAAAGAGAAGACGGTCATTTCGTTCACCGCTATACTGCTAAGAGCATACATTTATAACCTATACCGGTATACTACAAAAAGCAGACATTTATACCGTTTACCGGGACACTGCAAACAGCACACAGTTATACCGTAAACCGATAAAATGCAAACAGATCATATTTATACCATATACCGACACACTGTAACACCACACAGTTATGCCGTATACCGGTACACTGCTAACAGCACACACTTAAACCGTATACTGGTACACTGCAATCACCATACAGTTATAACCTATATCGGTACACTGCAAAAAGTACACATTTACACAGTATACTAGAATAATGCTAACAACACACAGTTATACCGTATACGGGTACACTGCAAACGGAACACGTTATACCGTATACCGGTACCCTGCAAACATCACAAGTTATACCATATACCGTTACACTGCAAGCACCATACATTTATACCGTATACCTGTAAATTGCAAACAGCACACATTTATACCGTATACCGGTATACTGCAAACAGCACAAGTTATACCTATGCCGGTACACTGCAAACACCATACAGTTATACCGTATACCGGTACATTACAAACAACACACAGTTATACCGTATACCGGTACACTGCAAACAGCACAGTGTTACACCGTATTCCGATATACTGCAAACAGCAACCGGTCGTAACGTATACCGGTATACTGAAAAGAGTACACAATTATACTGTATACGGGTATACTGCAAACAGCAGATATTAATAACGTATACCAGTACACTGCAAAACAGCAGTTATACCGTATACCGGTATACTGTAAACAGCACACAGTTATACCGAATACCGGTACACTGCAAATAGCACACATTCATACCACATACCGGTACACATCAAACAGCATATATTTATACCGTATAACGTTAATATGCAAACAGCACACAACTATACCGTAAACTCGCATACCGCAAACACCACACAGTTATAACGTATACCGGTACATTAAAAACAACTCATATTTTTGCCGTATAACGGTACACTGCACACAGAACACTGTTATACCGTTTACCGGTATACTGCAACGGCAGACATTTATGCCGTATATCGGTACAATGCATACAGCAGTTATACCGTATGCCGGTACACTGCAAACAGCACACAGTTATACTGCATACCGGTACAATTTCAACAGCACTCATTTATACCGTATACCGGTACAGTGCAAACAACACACATTTATAACGTATACTAGTAATACACCGGTTCATTGCAAACATCACACATTTATACCGTATACCGTTACACTGCAAACACCACACTGTTATAACGTATATCGGTATACTGCAAAGGACTCACAGTTATATTGTAGAGCACTACACTACAAACAGCATAGATTTATACCGTATACCGGTACACTGTAAACACAATATACTAATGCTGTAACCGGTACACTGCAAACAGCACACAGTTATACCGTATATCGGTTACTCCGCAAACAGCACATATTTATACCGTATACCGGCACACGGCTATCACCAAACTATTATACAATACACCGGTACACTGCAAAGAGCACAGAGTTTTACCATATACCACTATACTGCAAACAGCTCACAATTATAACGTATAACGGTACACTGCAAACAGTACACATTTATAACTTATAGTGGTACATTGCAAACAGCACACAATTTTACCGTTTTCCGGTACACTGCAATCACTTCACATTTATACCGTATACCGGTACACTGCTAATAGCACACATTTATACCGTATACCGGTATACTGCAAACAGCACACAGTTATACCGTGTACCGATACACTGTAACCAACACACAGTTGTACCGTCTACCGGTACACAGCAGAAACCATATTTATACCGTATGCCGGCACACTGCAAACACCACACAATTATACCGTATACCGGTATAGTACAAACAGCACACAGTCATACCGTATACTGGTATACTGCAAATAGCACTCTGTTATAACTTATACAGATACACAGCAAACACCACACATTTATACCGTATACCGGCACACTGCAAACGACACACAATTATACTGAGTATCGGTACACTGCAAATAGAACACAGTTTTATCGTATACCAGTACACTGCAAACAGCATACATTTATACCGTATACCGGCACACTGCAAACAGCACACAATTATACCGTATACCGGTACACTGCAATCAGCATAGTCATACCGCATACTGGCACACTATAACAGCACACAATTATACCGTATACCGGTACACTTCAAACAGCACACAGGTATACCTATACCGGTTCACAACAAACAGAACAAATTATACCGTATCCCAGTACTCTGCAAAGAGCAAACATTTATACCGTATACCGGTACAATGCAAACAGCACTCATTCATAGCGTATACCGGTACACTGGAAACAGCACACAAGTATACCCTATGCCGGTACACTGGAAACAGGACACATTTATACAGTATACAGGCACAAAGAAAACACAACACATTTATACCTCATGCCGGTACACTGCGAACAGCACCCATTTATATCTTATATAGGTACTCTGCAAACACCACACATTTATATTGTATGCCGGTACGTGCACCGGTAGAGTGCAAATAGCACATTTGTAACGTATACCTGTAGACTGCAAACACCAAACATTTATACCGTATACCGGCAAACTAAAACAGCTCACATTTATATCGTATACCGGTACACTGTAAACAGCACACAGTTATACCGTAACCGGTACATTGGAAACAGCACACAGTTATACCTTATAGCAGTACACTGCAAACAGCACACAGTAATAGCGTATACCGGTACACTGTAAACACCACACATTTATTCCGTATAACGGCACACTGCAAAGAGCACACAATTATACCTTATACCGGTACACTGCAACAAGGACACAGTTTTACCTTATACCGGTATACTGCAAAAGCAGGGTTCATACCGTGTACCGCCATACTGCAAAGAGCACACGTTTATACTGTATAACGGTGTATTGCAAAGAGCACACATTTTTACCTTATATATGTACACTGAAAACAAAACAATTTATACCGTATACCGGCACACTACAAACATCAAACATTTATACCGTATGCCGGTACACTTCAAACAGCACACGTTTATATAGTATTCCGGCAAAATGCAAACAGCACACATTTATACCATATACCGGCACACAGCCAAGAGCACACAATTATACCGTATATCGGTACTCTTCACACAGCACACAGTCATACCGCATACCGCCACACAATAAGGGCTCACAATTGTACCCTATACCGGTATATTGCAAAGAGCACACATTTATACCTTATACATTTACACTGCAAACTGAACACATTTATAACGTATACAGGCACCCTGGAAACACCACACAGTTATACCGTATACCGGTACGATGCAAAAAGCACAAGTTATACCACATACCGGTACATAGCAAACAGCACACAGTTATACCGTATACCGGTACACTTCAAACACCACACATTTATACCATATACCTGTAAATTGCAAACAGCACACTGTTATAGCGCATACCGTTGTACTGCAAACATCACAAGTTGTACCGTATGCCGGTACACTGCAAACACCACACAGTTATACCGTATACCGGTACATTACAAACACCACACAGTTATACCCTACACCGGTACATTGCAAACAGAACACAATTATACCGTATACCGGTATACTGCGAACAGCAACCGGTCATACTATATATCGGTATACTACAAACAGCACACAGTTACACCGTATACCGGTATACTGCAAACAGCACAGTTATACCGTATACCGGTACACTTCAAATAGCACACATTCATACCGCATACCGGTACACATCAAACAGCATATATTTATACCGTATTCCGTTACACTGCAAACAGCAGGGTTCATACCGTGTACCGATATACTGCAAACAGCACACATGTATGCCGTATACTGGTGTACTGCAAAGAGCACAAATTTATACCTTATACCGGTACAATAGAAACAGCACACATTTATACCGTATACAGGCACCCTGCAAACAGCACACAATTATACCGTATACCGGCACACTCAAAACACAACACATTTATACCGTATACCGGCACTCTGCAAACACCAAACATTTATACCGTATGCCGGTACACTTCAAACAGCACACGTTTATATAGTATTGCAGCAAACTGCAAACAGCACACATTTATACCATATACCGTCACACAGCCAAGAGCACACAATTATACCGTATACCGGTACACTTCAAAAAGCACAAGTCATACTGCATACCGCCACACAATAAGAACTCACAATTATACCGAATACCGGTACACTGCAAACAGCACACAGGTTTTCCGTAGACCGGTACACTGCAAACAGCACAAATTACACCATATACCGGTACAATGCAAAAAGCACACATTTATACCTTATCCCGTTACACTGCAAACAGCACACATTTATACTGTATACCGGTAAACTGCAAAAAGCACACATATATACCGTATACCGGTACACTGCAAACAGTACACAAGTATATCGTATACCGGTACACCGCAAAAAGCACACAGTTATACCGTATACCGTCACACGGCAAACAGCACACAGTTATAACTTATACCGGTACACTGGAAACAGGACACATTTATACCGTATACCGTATACATGTACACTGAAAACACCACACATTGATACCGTATACCGGTACACTGAAAAGAGGTCACGGTCATTTCGTATACCGCTATACTGCTAAAAGAACACATTTACACGGTACACCGGTATACTGTAAACAGTAGGCATTTATACCGTTTACCGGGACACTGCAAACAGCACACAGTTATACCGTATACCGATACACTGCAACAGAACACATTTATAACGTATACCGCCACACTGCAAACAGCACACATATGTATCTTACACCGACACACTGTAACACTACACAATTATGGCGTATACCGGTACACTGCAAACAGCACACATTTATACCGTATACCGGTACACTGCAAGCACCACACTGTTATACCGTATACTGGTATACTGCAAACAACACTCAGTTATACCGTATACGGGTACACTGCAAACAGAACACGTTATACCGTATACCGGTACCCTGCAAACAGCACACTCTTCTACCGTATACCAGTTAACTGCAAACACCACACAGTTATACCGTATACCGGTACGATGCAAAGAGCACAAGTTATACCATATACCGGTACATAGCAAACAGCACACAGTTATACCGTATACCAGTACACTGCAAACACCACACATTTATACCGTATACCTGTAAATTGCAAACAGCACACATTTATACCGTATACCGGTATACTGCAATCAGCACAAGTTATACCGTTTGCCGGTACACTGCAAACACCTCACAGTTATACCGTATACCGGTGCATTACAAACACCACACAGTTATACCGTACACCGGTACACTGCAAAGAGCAAACATTTATACTGTATACAGGTATACTGCAAACAGCACCCGGTCATACCGTATATCGTTTTACTGCAAACAGCACCCAGTCACACTGTATACCGTTATACTGCAAACAGCAGACATTTATACCGTATACCGGTACACTGCAAACATCAGTGTTATACCGTATACCGGAATACTGCAAACAGCACAATTATACCGTATACCGGTACACTGCAAATAGCACAAATTTATACCGCATACCGGTACACATCAAACAGCATATATTTATACCGTATACCGTTACACTGCAAACAACACATGTGTACCTTATACCGATAAAATGCAAACAGCACACTCTTATACCGTATACTGGTATACCGCAAACAGAATACAGTTATACCGTATTCCGGTACATTGCAAACAGCACACAGTTTTACTGCATACCGGTACAATTCAAATAGCACTAATTTATACCGTATACCGGTACAGTGCAAAACACACATTTATACCGTATATAGGGAAGTACACCGGTAGAGTGGAAACAGCACACATTTATACCGTACACCGGTATACTGCAAACACCACACTGTTATACCTTTTACCGGTACATTTCAAACGGCTTACAGTTACACTGTATACCGGTACACTAAAAACAGCATAGATTTATACCGTATACCGGTACACTGTAAACACAATATATTTTTACCGTAACCGGTATACTGCAAACAGCACACAGTTATACCGTATTCCGGCACACGGCAAACACAAAACAATTATACAATATACCGGTACACTGCTCACAGCACACAGTTATACCATATACGGGGTACTACAAAGAGCACACAATTACACCGTATAATGGTACACTCAAAACAGAACACATTTATACCGTATACCGGTACATTGCAAACAGCACAGAATTTTACCGTTTACCGGTAGACTGCAATCACTACACATTTACACCGTATTTTGGTACACTGCAAATTGTACACAGTTATACCGTATACAGGTACACTGGAAACGGCACACTCTTATACCGTATACCAGTACACTGAAATAGCACTCATTTATACCGTATACCGATACACATCAAACAGCATATATTTATACCGTATACCGTTACACTGCAAGCACCACATATTTATACCGTATACCGTTACTCTGCAAACAGCACACAGTTATACCTTATATTGGTATACTGCAAACAGCATATGTTTATACCGTATACCGGTACACTGCAAACAGCACAGTTATACTGCATACCGGTACACTTCAAACAGCGCGCATTTCTACCGTATACCAGTACACTGCAAACAGCACACATTTATACCGTATACCGGTACACTGCAAACAGCACACAGTTATACCTTATACCTGTACACTGGAAACAGCACACATTTATACCGTATAACGGCACACTGGAAACAGCACACAGTTATAGCGTATACAGGCACACTGCATACACCACACATTTAAACCTTGTGCGGGTACACTGCAAAAAGCAGTCATTTATACAATACATTGGCACACTGCAAACACCACACAATTATACCGTATACCGGTACGTAAACCGGTAGAATGCAAACAGCACACATTTATACCGTATACCGGTACACTGCAATCACCACACATTTATACCGTAAACCGGTACACTGCAAATGGCACACAGTTATTCTGTGTACAGGTTTACTACAAACAGCATACATTTATACCGTATACCGGTACACTGTAAACACAACTTATTTGTACCGTATACCGGTATACTGCAGACAGCACACAGTTATACCGTATACTGTTATACTGCAAACAGCACACCGTTATACCGTAACCGGTACACTGCAAACAGCAAACATTTGTACCGTATACCGTGACACTGCAAACAGCACATATTTATACCGTATACCGGTACACTGCAAACACCACTCATTTATACCGTATACCGGTACACTGCAAACAGCACACAATTATACCGTATACCTGGGCACTGCAAACAGGACCCAGTTTTTCCGTATACCGGTACACTGCAAACAGCAGAATTCATACCGTGTACCGCTATACTGCAAACAGCACACAATTATACCTTTTACCGGTGTACTGCAAACAGCACACATTTATACCTTTTACCGGTACTGTGCAAACAGCACACTTTTATACCGTATACCGGCACACTGGAAACAGCACACATTTATACCGTATACCAGCACACTGCAAACAGCGCACATTTATACCGTATACCGGCACACTGAAAACACCACACAATTATACCGTATACCGGTACACTGCAAACAGCACACATTTATATAGTAAACCGACAAACTGCAAACAGCACACATTTATACCATATACCGGCACACTGCAAACAGCACACAATTATACCGTATACCCGTACACTGCAAACAGCACACAGTCATACCGCATACCGGCTCACTGCAAACAGCACACAATTATACCGTATACCGGTGCAATGCAAAACTGCACACAATTATACCGTATACCGGTACCCCTGCAAACAGCACACATTTATACCTTATCCCGGTACACTGCAACAGCACACAGTCATACCGTATACTGTTACACTGCAAACTGCACACATTTATACCGTATACCGTTACACTGCAAATAGCACACAGTTATACCGTGTACCGGTGCACTGCAAACAGCACACATTTATACCTTATACCGGGAAACTGCAAACAGCGCACAATTATACCTTATACCGGCACATTGCCAACAGCACACATTTATACCGTATACCGGCACACTGCAAACATCACACAGTTATACCTTATACCGGTACACTGCAAACAGCACACAGTTATACCGTATACCGATACAATGCAAACAGCACACATTTATACCGTATACCGGCACATTGAAATGTATTTTTTAAATGAAAGTTTCCACAATAAACCACTGACGTCGTTTGCCGTGTATGTATCATGCTCCTGCCCTCTAAACTTTCCCAATACCTGCGCCGTCACTCTTCACATCCGTCAGGCGCCCGCCACTCTCCCTGTTATGCAGTTCCCACCACAGTTGATTCATTTGGTAAAAATTTGTAAACTTAGGTTTCTGTAAATACTTTATAGAATGTGTAGTGTCTTTTTCAATATTAATGTGCCTTGAATTATGATTCGTTAAAGACCAAATCATAGAAACAGCTCCAGTAACATATCTGATACTAATAAGTCATTCTGAAAGACAAAACAAAATGATGGTTCTTCCAGACACAAAGTTTCAAATTAATTTTTCTGAAAGAATGCTTATTGTTTTGTGGGGGTTGGAGAAAAGTTAAACATTAGGAAGAGGAGGTGACGAAGCCTTGGATAGTGTTGATTCCTGATTTGTACGGCTTACTGAATTGTACTGGTTGGTGAAATGAAGGAGAATGAAATGGGAGAGCCATTTAGCAAGTACGGTGGTGCACAGAAATAAAGATGGAGGTTTAGGAAATAATAAATAATAAAGGGCATTGATTGGACTTATCTGGCCTAGGATGGGGGGAATGAAACATTGTACTGAACAGGGGAATTTCTTCAGAAGCTTAAAAAATAAAGGCTGTTTCTTGTAGAGAGTGTGTTGTTTGTTTGGTTGTTTACTTGGATAATTATTTTGTCAGTTCTTTATTTTGTTAGTTAGTTGCTTACTCAGTTACGTAGCTATTCATTTAGTTTATCAGTCAGTTATTTAGTCAGTTAGATAGTCAATCGTTCAGTGGGTCATTTATATATTCAGTTAGTCAGCCATTTATTCATTTTGACGAAAAGTCAGTCACCATATCAGTCAGTGGGCTAGTTAGTTCTTATAAATTCTCGTCTGTATATCGGCTGTCATTGGACGGACATTCTTGTAGTTCTGTGTCCGGACATTACAGACAGTCAATATGAAATGATAGTTTGGTTTGAAGTATGGCTATTTGACCTGCTGTAGCTGGCAGTACGAAATGTATACTGATGTTCCTTTGTGTCACATGACACAGACAGTGATATATATGGCTGCTGTATGTTGCTGATAGCTATGCAGCATATTGCAGTGTGGCTGTGTGACCTGCTGTAGCTGGCAGTTCGAAATGTATACTGATGTTCCTTTGTGTCACATGACACAGACACTGATATATATGGCTGCTGTATGTTGCTGATAG
>Ga0123354_10002747_pt1 | contig 23616 bp, 10 predicted proteins | sample TergutLab28metaG_2_FD_97872 | JGI IMG/M metagenome (GOLD analysis project Ga0123354, IMG submission 97872) | Labiotermes labralis P4 segment gut microbial communities from Petit-Saut dam, French Guiana - Lab288 P4 | ecosystem: Host-associated > Arthropoda: Insects > Digestive system > Gut ... | reverse complement strand
GTAGGAGATTAAGATAATAACAATTTTAATGTTTTAATTATTGGATTTTAACATTAATTGATATTGGTGCATTAAGTTGGAATAATAAAAATACTAGAAATCAAAAATGCACGGTGAAAACATAAAAAAAAAAAAAAAAAACTCACATCTAGGTTTTACTTCTGGTAATAGTTTTTGTTTTTTTCATATTTTTTGACCGAAAATCTGTATGCAGGTTTTCTCGTATACGTCTTATATGCCCTGCCCATTTCATCCACAATGAATTGACTACCCTTATATTGTGTGAGGAGTGGGCCGGGATAGCTCAGTCGGTATAGCGACTGGCTACGGGCTGGACGGTCCGGGGATCGAATCCCGGTGGGGGCGAGATTTCTGCACCTGTCCACTCGGCCCTGGGGCCCACCCAGTCTCCTGTGCAATGGGTACCGGGTCTTTCCCGGGGCTAAAGAGCGACCGGGGCTTGACGCTGACCCCTCACCCTCTTCTAGTACCGTGGTCAAGAAAGAGTAGAGCTATATCTCTACTCCCCCTATGGGCCGTACGGCCTGTACAGAGCCTCAGTCCCTGTACAAGGGTACACTTTGTCCCCCCCCCCATATTGTGTGAGGAACGTTGTCAAGGAGCTTGTCATTAATGGATTTTTTCAGCCTTCTATCACTTCCTTTATTGGACACTATTTTCAGTCACCCTCAACCATACCAAACACCAGTTAGAGTTATAGGTATGAATTAATTATGTTTTAGTCTTTACTTCTTTACTTATATGGCAGAACGCGAAACAAATTTTCTGAATTGAGGGGTTTAAGCATTTCTTGAATTAAAGTCTGACGACTGAAACTAATCTAAATTCATTAAGCAGATTGTCGCAATAGTCACTTGACACAAGAAAGCAGTGTGATAGCATTGAGGGTCAAGTGACTAGCACCAGTCCGTATAGCTTCTTGCCTACCTCACAAAAAAAAATGAATACAGTCTCCATTATCGAATGCCATTCTGTTAATGCTGTTACAGGATAAAATTGTTGTTTGTGCTAAGAATAGTACGAAGCACTAAAAGACACAGTGTAAGAAAAACGCAGAGTTTTTAAATGTTAAAGCATGTGCTAGATAAAGCTACCAATGTTTCACGTGCTGTCAATATATTCGTGAATGCAGTTTTAGTTTTTTGCTGTTGTTCCGAAATATTTTAACTTACTACATTTTCGAGTTATTAATTTGCTTTTTATTGTGTATTATTATTATTATATTGCATTCTGATCATGTAAGATTACCGCTTGCTTACTGGGAGTGCGGGTTCGGACCCCACCAGGGCATGGATGTCTGTCTCTTGTGAGTGGTGTGTGTTGTCAGGTTGAGGTCTTCACAACCGGCCGATCTCTCGTCCAGAGGAGCCATACCGAGTATGTCTATATGAGTATCACTGAGTGTGATCACGTGCTACGATAGTCCTCAACATATACAATGAGCAAGTAGAAAGGGGTAAGGCTAGGAAAGAAAGAATTAACAACATAACATAAGAGTAGAAACTGGCGTTTCTTGTTTATTTACAATCCTTCCCGGTTTTCCGAACCTGCCTAATACCCTGTTCTAAAGAAAAGTTGGAAATTGGTGGCTGCAAGTTATTTCCTTATCTCGTAACTTTCTGGACAGGAAATATATCGAAGAAATATTTACTCCAATTTGTGCGGTTCGACCATAATTTTTGCCAAATCCCTTTGAGAACTGACGGCAGTTGGTGAACGAGAAAGGTCTGGGACAAACAAGTGAGAAATACATTTATTTCGAGGATGGGAGAAAGAGCGTCACTTTGTTAGGAGGTTCCAGGTTTCGTCCGCTGGTCCTTCTGACTGATAGGAATTACATGAACTTGGTGAAGTTACAATGCTGGAAGTAGTAACTGACTGAAATACCGGCTACGGAATTCGATTCCCCCGTTAAAATTAAACTGCATGATTTGTTAAAAATCGTTCGGTTACTTTTGAGGACTAATGCTCGTCTGTACTGTACACAACATTTCAATTTCTACTTCACAGAGACGACAGCTCTTGACCAATCAGTCGGTTAATTATTTTTTAGGAAGTATTCGCAGTTTATTGCGAGAATCATTCGAAACACACCAAATCACTGTGTGACAAAATGCAGAGTGTTTTAGTGTTCGAGCCGGTTGTACTTTTAGTTGCCACTGGATTTTAACCCTTATCCTGCTAACGTGGAGAATATGGTGAGCTCCTAATAATGCTAGCAAATGGCAGATGGGATTTAACTTGGCATTTGAAGAGTTAAAGTAGGTAGTTTAATGGAGAGTGAGAATCTTAGACCCATTTTCTTGTTTTTCAACATTTGACCTTAAACCTACTGTGTGTTTTTACTGCCAAGTAAACATTCTCTCTTGTGGTGATTGGATTGCGGTTTAATATCTTAGTAATCACAGGATGATATAGGGTGCTCCGTATGCGATATTCGTTATACGTATATCCGTGCCGTTCCACCATTGGAGAACATAGGTGATATTAGAATGATTTTGAATGGCAGATAACTAGAAGTTGATTAAGATGTGTATCATTTGTTATTTGCCTTCTCACATTACGTACGAAGATAATGGGGACGACAGTAAGTAACCACAACGAGGAGACTGGGATTTTGTGTTCTGACTATAGACCTCACCAGTCTGAGTTAGACGCGCTAAGTGCTGAGATGTTATGTTCTGTTGTATGCATTATTGATGACATGCAAATGTATGTAAAACAGCGTATTATCTATCAGTGTGTCGCCGTCGCTATAAACTTGCATGGGCAATGCGTCAGAACATGGTTCAGTGAAGTTGGTAAATACATGCATTTTTCAGTGTGAGGTGAGTTAATTTGTAATTGCCCATGAAGTCCTCTTTGAGTTCGTTTAATTGTCTTCTAAGTAAGGCTGACCGTAGTGACATGACGATTGCTTTAGATTTCATAAAGCATTGCATTATTTCACTATTTAATGAAACTACTTGCTAGACATGTTTTTAATATTAATTTTTAGATATTCTGAGACTTCTAATTTATTCATGGTCTCATTTTCGTTTCTTTGTAGTTAGCCTTCTTCCTGTTTGCGTCTTATTTCTGCCAGTCCATCGAGATAGAAGGTCATCTAAATTATATAAGAAGGCAGGCAGTGCCTCACAGAGAAAAGAATTCCATTTACGCTATAAAGACTTGTTCAGGGAAGTGATCAGTGTTGATTGTGAAGATGGTAAGAAACAAATACATTTTGTGTACCGAATGCAAAGTCTTCAAGCGTCACAGCAGGTGGGCTGTATAATTACCACTGGGCTTTAAACGTTTAGCCACGGCTTATTATTTAGTTTGCCCTATTGTGGGTAGACTTGAAAAGAGATTGTAGTGCCGGAAGTATCGTATGTGGGACCCCAATATTTGCTGAGAAATGGAATTGTTCTACTTATGTATTAACGTAAGTTTGTGTACACAGGCTTGTACCGAACTGCCTCCCGTTGTGTGCTGCAAGCAGGTGGAACAGAACAGCGTTGAGTATTTGCGAAATAACTGTAGGAGCATTTAGTGTCGTCGAAATTGAAGTGGTACATTGTTCTTGTCTGATCGATGTCGTAGTTTGACCCAGTCGTCTCTCTGTCCTTGCGACCAACGCGTCGTTTTATTCGCTCAGTAAGTTAGCGGCTTGTGCCGTCCATACTTTCTTCTACTATGGCGCTACAACTCTGATAAGAGTCTTGGCCTTCTCGACAATATCCATCTATTTAAGGCGGTCCTGTACTTGTTCTGCCCACTTCATAAGCTTCATCTTCGCCGTCCATACCATGCCGTATTTTTCTGTATTTTCTTGTCGCACATCATTATTAAGATGTCTTTTTTATTTAATGTCGTTGAATCAGTTGATTTCTAGGCGCGTTCGCAAAATTGCGAAAAACCACTATTAGCTTCGTCAAGTCTGTCCATCCGTCTGTGTGGATCAACATGGCTCCCACTGAACGGATTTTCATGAAATTTTATATTTGAGTGTTTTCGAAAATCCGTCCACAATTCAAGTGTCACTAAAATCTGACAGGAATAACGGGTGCTGTACATGAGGACCAACAGGCCTATACATTTATAATCATTTCTCGCTCAATTCATTTCGGAATTAGAAGTATTTCAGACAAACGTTGTAGAAAGAATTAAAATATACATTTTATGGTAAATAAATTTTCTTTTTCGAAAATGGTGTCTTGTATGAGGTAATGTGAAGAAAAAAAAATATTGTAGAACTGGACAGGTCGCGGATGACAATATTACGCATGCGCACCGTGTGCTGGATACCTAAGGCTACAACAACACTCTCAGAATATGTAATACTTATTGCTTTTCCACTGTAACTATGGTTGCTCGAACGCTCCTCAGTGTTACATTATACGTATATTGTCTGTCTTGGTAAACCAAAGATGGAATGTCGATAAAATGGAGCCCTTCGTATTAGCCACAGTTTTGAGTCAGTTGAATCCAGTTACCTCACGTCTTCTTTCTGCAGTATCAGGCTTAATATTAACTTCATAAGACTTTTTGATCTTCAGTCTGCTCGCTTTCCAAGAGAATCCGTAACCAAAATTGTGTGTACAGCCTGCTTCCCCATCTTATTTACATGTCTGGTCAGTTGTCGAATTCTTGATGGATGTAACTTGGTAATTTTAGGAGCATTAAATAAATCGCTGATGCAAAGGAACTCGTAGAAGAAGTTCTCTTGTCGGTGTCTAAGGGCCCTTTTACGCGGATGTGTTTGTGGCGCCACAAACAGTGCGTCAGAAGCGAACCATTTTCTGCGAACGTGTTGGTGCCGCTTCAGCGGAACTGAGCAGCTAACACTCGTTCCAGTTTAAAATGGAATTCGAAGAGGAACTCGTAAATATATGTATGCTTGTGTAGCATCCGAAGAAGAGTGGAAGGCAATATTTGATAACTTTCAAACGCACGCTAATTTTCCGTGCAGTCTAGGTGCCGTAGATAGTAAGCCCATCCATGTCATAAAAAGAATAAACAGTTGTTCTTTGATTTATGGCTACAAACTACTCTTTTCACTAGTTCTGTTGGCGGTTACTAATTTGAACATCGCTGTGTATTTGTAGACTTTGGGTCACGCGGGAAATGTTTAGATTCAGTCATTTTCGAGACCTTGTCACGGAGTGAAAGAATTCAGGAAAATACTCTGAACATTCCTTCAGGAAAGCCATTGAAAGGCACTTGCAGATCATCCCTTCCCTGTGTTTTCGTCGGAGATGACGAGTTTGGATTGTTGAAGAACCGATTACCGCCATGTGCAGGAAAGTTTTCTTATAAGGCGATTTATTGAGTGCACGTTCGATACACCATACAGTAACTGGCAGATTTTGCACAGGCTTCAAAATGTGCCTATTGATTTTGCACATGGCTTGTTGCATTCTTGATTATTTTGTTCGTGAAAAGGGTGGCTATAATTTTGACAATATTCTTTTCGTAGTACGCCTGAGGGACACACCAATTTCAATGCCTCAGCTATCAGGTCGAATCACCAATTATATTCGAGATAACTTCGCGAAAAATTTTGTGGGCGGTGAAGGAGCGGTACACTGTCAATGTGCTAAGGTCTACGCGAACTGGCGTAAGCAACGCATGTTTGGGCCTCGTTAGATATGTATCTTCACTGACCGAGTTTTGATGTAAATTTGCGTGAGAGGGCTGTTCTTATTGAACTATTTAATTTACTAATCTTAAGTAATAATTTTATGTTTTGTAAAATATACACAGTAAACAATACATTTATTCCATACATAAGTCATTTATTTCCGTCAATGTTTTAGTCTCGAAACTGGAAACACTGTTAACACAAACCTCCCCAGCACCTTGTCTCTTCCACCTTGTCACTACTGCACCGCTACAGTCCCATGTAGCTAAACCGGGTTCAGTTTCGGTACTAAACAGTTCGGTGTAGAAATAAATATCTTCAGAATGAAGAAAATGAAAAAGAAACTTATAAAATTTGTATTTGGAGCATTGCTCTTTATGGATCAGAAACATGGACCCTAGGAGAAAATGGAGAAAGGGTTGTAAATACATTTTAAACGTGGTGCTGGAGAAGGATGTTGAAAATAAAATGGGCAGATAGAATAATGAATGACGAAGTTTGCCAAAGGGCGAAAGAAGAAAGATTACTTTTGAAAATGTTAAAAAATATACGCCTCTTATGGATAGGGCATACAATTAGGCATAACGAGTTTGTAGTAAACACCCTTGAAGGAGAAATATCCGGGGAAAAGGCTGTGGGAAGACCTCGACTACAATATTTAGAGCAAGTCGCCAGAAACGCAGGAGCTGACAGCTATACAGCAATGAAAAAAATAAAAAAAGGTAAGGTAAAGTGCCCCCTTGTACAGGCACTGAGGCTCTGTACAGGCCGTACGGCCCATAGGGGAAGTAGAGATATAGCTCTATTCTTTCTAGACCACGGCACTAGTAGAGGTGAGGGGCCAGCGACACGGCCCGGCCGCCCTTCACCCCCCGGGAAAGACCCGGCACTCATTGTACAGGAGGCTGGGTGGGCCCCAGGGTCAGTCTGGTCAGGTGCGGAAAATCTCGCCCCCACCAGGATTCGATCCCCGGACCGCCCAGCCCGTAGTCAGTCGCTATACCGACTACTCTACCCGGCCCGTAATGAAAAGAATGGCTTGCAACAATTCCAGATGGAAAGCTGCCAACCAATCGAAAGATTGAAGGGTAAGAAGAAGAAGAATAATAATGAAGAAAGACCACTCGGATGTTAGCTGAAGACGTGGCGCGACTGAAGACCCTCGTGGAAACGGCGACAAAGCGACAATGTATCGCTGGCTGTGGCGCGTCAGAGTTATGGCGCTCCTGGTAGCGGGAACAATCGACCGATGGCGTCTGTAGCGCTCCAGTTTCTGTAGCGCTTCCGCTCGGAGACACGACCATCGTAACCAACGGTTCTGTAAGTCGCTATCCTATGTGTGGCACCACAAACACGATCGGAGAATAACGAGCCTTAACTCTAAACCCTCCGCTGTAGTATGGGAGCTTCGACGTCTTACGTCATACTTTCCCTTCAGTTGACGGTAGTCTGTTATCATGAGCGGCAACCTGAAGCCTGAGATAATGGCGATAATTCCGCTACACCAGCAATCAAAGAAATTTCACTACCTGCTGCTACAACTTGGAACTGAAAATGCATTCTGCCCCGCGCTGCGTGATGATAGCGATGGACTGGAGAGAATCACAGTCATTTAGTTGACGAGCAACTTTCTGCTGTTAAGGAAACCGAATTTTAAGGACCTTATTCGCAAGTCCGAGTAAGTTTAATCCAAGTCACATAATTCACACCCAACTCTTCTCTCACCTCTATCAATATTTTCTTCACATCGAGATCTCGTCCGCCGTCCACTGTAAGGTTTCCTCTCTTGAAGTCTTAGATAAAAATGTAGTACTTTTACATAGCTGTGTGTTTCCTACATTTCTTACAGAAAACAACCATTATTTTCCTCAACAGCAATTAGAGTTGTCCTTTCTAATGGAAGCACATTGTGAACCTTTATGATGGTGTGATGTAGATTCGTTTTAGTCTTAAAATGATAGAAACTACGGAGTAAAATAGGGAAACCAGGAAACAGCGAGAGTGTCCCAAACAGAATATGTTTCTTCGTGTCTGCAAGTGAACGGCGCACAATGCTTCATGATAGTTTTAGGCCTGCACGTCTAATTCAAATTTATACCACTTACAATTAACGGAGTAATGAAGGCATTCTTTCAGCCTTGCAACTGGACATGTGATAGTGAATGCAGACACAGCTGTTTGTGCAGTAGGGGATCATCACCATTTCTTAGTGTTTCTGTTAGGCGTAGCTGAAGGAAATGTAACATCGCTTGAGCCCAGTCCCATTTTATGCTTACGTATTTACAGCGGTTCCGTCGCTCGAGGGTCACGTGCTGTTAGTCCATGCAGTGGTCTGATCGTGAAGTCTTTGCCGTTCTCAGGTATCTCGTACTGAACTGCTTTCAGGAATTGGTGCAGTCGGTATGCGTCCACTTAAGTCTGGACATTCAGTTTAAGATTCTGCTGTCTTAGCTGTTTCATAGATGTCTGACCGTGTAGCAGACGTGGGGTCATTCGCTGTGGTAGAGCAGTGTAGATGCCGGGGTATTTCACTCGTTATAGCGATTGAACTACAGTTTGGACTACCGAAGAGCCGGGTATCCTTTCAGGGCGAGGCAAGAGATTGTCTTTCTGTTCGGCGACGTGACAAATTCTGGGGCCTTTACCCTCTTCTGCATTTGCTACCGAGTGTTATTTCTCCGGGGTAAAGCGGCCGGTGCGCGAAAGTAACCAATGGACTCTGTCTAGTGCTGAGGGTAAGATGAGTGGAGCTACATCCACCCACTGCAGTTAGCATGCCACGTGTCCCAATCTAGCGTCACATGTATCCATTCAATGGGTTTTCGTCCTATTTGCTTGAGTTACATTTTAATTTTATCCTGTCATCTAAGCCTACGTCCTAAAAGTGGTTCCATTTCTTCAAATTTCCCCACCAGAATCCTTTAGGTATTTCTTTTTTCACCCACATGTTCCACGTGCCTCATCCATTTCATACCATTGGAGCACCGTGCTTAATTAAGCCCCTTGCCGTTTTACTCTCATTTTAAGCCTTGCTTATTTCTGTGTAGTTTTATTCCTTCCGCACAAGATATTCGATTGTACCTTCGTAGGTCTGTTCAGAGGGCCTCGTCTTGGAGACTGGGTAAGCTGCATGAAACTGGAATGGTGTTATGAAGAAGTATGTAAGCCCTACCCGGTTACCTGTTATAGGTTTTGCCAACATTGTATACAAAACTTGAAATTCACTCTCTGTTGCAGGTAAACTAAGGTGTCCCTGGCCTTCACTTCGCCTCCCGGACACGGCACGGACACAGACGATATGGTGAGTTAAATTGTAAAGATTATAGCGACAGGTCTGATACTGGTATCCCTTACCGTTGAATTATAGGATATAGCTTACGCATCGCGTTACTGCCGTCGTATGCAACTGTTCATTGCAATGTCCGTCGTACGTATCTGGCTATTGTTCAGCCACTCAGGGTTTCATGCTGTTTGATGTAGTTAAACTTTTTAGGTGAGTCTAACATTTTTGAACAGCGACGTTCAGCTTCCTCTACTCTGTTCGTCCGTCTGTCTGTCTGTCTGTCCATCCGCCACGAAACACTCGGCTACCACTGGACGGCTTTCGTGAATTTATATATTGGGGACTTTTACTAAAATCTTTCGACCATATTCAAATTTGGTTAAGATCGGGCGAAAATAACAGACACTTTAAATAAAGACTAACATATATGTTGGGTGTCATGCGAAGTATAGCTGGCGATCGATGTAAAATAATGTGCCACATTTAGTATATATATATATGCGCGATGTAATTAGGACATAATACATAGCCATCATATTTATTCCTTATGTTTGACAACAAGCCGATCCCAGTGGCCTGGCGGTCTAAGCCTTAAGTTTCCGGCCGCTCGCTTACTGGGAATGAGGGTTCGAATCCCGCCGGGGGCATGGATATCTGTCACTTGTGAGTGATGTGTGTTGTCAGGTAGAGGTCTCTGCATCGAGCTGATAACTCGTCTAGAGGAGTCCTACGGAGTGTCGTGTATACAGTGAATGTGATCGCGGAGCCCCGTAAGGGGAGGCCATGACTCGGAATCGGGTCGAAACACCACAGGAAAAAATTTTGAGTTTTAAATAGTCTACGTAATATGGCCGATTATAAATTCGATATTTGTGATGTAACTAACAATCCCATTACTTGGTTTACGTCTTCTTACGTCACAATTCTGTTACACATTTACGAGCCATGACGCACAATTGAGTAAAATACAAACGTGCAATAATGATCTACAATATTTGGTTGTTATACCTGAGAATATGAAATTCGGCATGGAGATTGTAAATACGTGTATACCTACAACTTTGGCGCGAAATATTTTCATTAAGTCAGCAATTACAAAATGCTTCGATGGAGTGAAACTCCGAAATTATGTATGACCAATAGATCTGACAGACAAAATCAACGCAGCCCTATAAATAATAATGTCTGCAAAGAATATGGTAGCAGACCATGTTAATAGTAATTATGTGTATAACATGTCTGCAATTTTGAACAAGAACAAAATGTGTTACCGTAGTGGATTAAGTTGCTTGACCAACTGAGAAGGATCCAGAATGCAAAAATACGAAAACACTTAGAGATATTTACATTACAACCGTAATAATATATCGCAAATATTCTTCTTCATTGGCGTGATTTGAACAGCAGTGCAGCGGAACTTTTCCAGTAAATGATGAATATTATTGGATAAGAATATCAGAATGTACTTGGTCGAAACTTCAATACTGGTTCTTACGTAATTTCTGCGTACAGTCTGGCAAAATAATGATCTTCATAAGTAGCTCAGAATTTTTTTTAGTTACTGTAGCCGATAACTCTTCAGTTGCATGAGATTTCTCAGGCGCCTTGTGATTTAGCTGATTTATGGATATCACATCGAGTTTTGTTGTAGTTTTAACTGATTTATGGATACCAAATTGCTTTTCTAATAATCATAACCTCATTCTTGGCATTGCTTACACTACACTACCCCCAGAATCCTTCACTCTGCACTTCTACCCTCACTCTCCAGGGCGACATCTCCAACACCCTTCCGTAGAGTGACTGGTCGGACAACCATAGGGTTTTATTTTCGTTGGCTGACCAAATATTCTCTAAATAAGCTTATATTTACTTGGCAGAAAAACGCTCACAACGTAGTCAGAAGTCGCTAATTTCTTCACCAAAATAAACCATAAATTTTGTAAACACAACGCCAAACAGAATTCGCAACATCAAGTCCTTGCACAGCTTTGAAGTGGTCACGTCCGGCGGGACATGGGTAAAAGTGCGAGGCTTGAAGGACGGCAATCCCTTCACACAACGAGTGGTCCAACAGGCTACTTATGTTCGGCAACTGTACTTCAAGTGGACACATGAATATCAGTTCTGTGTCCCATACCCGTAACTGATGTACAGGATGTTCATTTTATTGTGTTCTTAACCCTTTAAACGCCGAATTAAATCCCATCTGCCATTTGTTGGCATTACAAGGAGCTCACCATATTCTCCACGTTAGCGGGATAAGGGTTAAACATGGCAGTTGTTATGGGAGTTTTGTCCTAGAGCAAACCTATATCCGCCAGTCATTTATATACCGTGTTTCCATGTCAGTTCATCTTTTACCTTGTTTCATAAAAGAGCTGCGAATTGCTGTAAATTTCTGGCAGATGTAGGCTTCCATTATGGCAGATCTCCCTTCCTCAGGGACAAGACAAAATGGACACTATATTTTCTGCATAAATGAGTGGTTTTAGCCTAATATTTCTGCAGAGAATTTACGGATGTCTGCATAGGGTTTGAAACGCGGGTGTGCTACAAGCCTGGCTTTCCAGTCTTCAAGGCTGCTATGTCCTAAAGCTTGTGGATATATTTTACTAAACGGAAACAATTCAGTCGATAAATTTCGCAGAAGTACTGCTCCGAGGACCCCCGCGGGATTAAGCGAAAACCTGTGAAGTGGGAGGAAGAAATCCGCACAGTAGTTGTGAGCAGAGCTCACTTTCTGAAGGCGCCCCATGGGCGTGGGATTCTCTCTTGACTTTGTTTATTAGGTCTATTCAATCAAACCCATTCAGGAAATTACGCCTTAATTTCTGTATAGAATTTTGTCGGCGTTTTTCGCTGCTTAAAATTGTGCGTAAATGGGCACCTGTGGAGATGAATGACCACTTACTCAGTGTTCCTGATCGTGGGAAAAAATGAATGTTATGCGACCACTCTTAACGGTACATTCGAAATGACGTCATAAATGAAGACTTGAAATCATAAAATGCGAGCTACACCATACCTCAAGTTTCTCACAGGCGACCGTCTGAACATTTAATTTTTATCTCCCAGACGTTAAGAATTTCATTTATCATCTTCGTTAAAATCTTTACATCCCTTCTGCAGAAGCATTTTAGGTTGATTGGTTGTATTCACACCTCTTTAACCTTTAGACGCCTAACGTCAACCATAGTTGACGTACCGCACCGCTAACCTCTAAAGTTGCATTTTATATATTTATTCAACAAATATAGATACTGAATATCTTAAACATGGTATATACTCTCTTTTTTTTCTCTTCAAAATGCAGTTTGTTTCATAATGCGAACATATTTGGTTCCTGTATTATTCACATTTTATATACAGGGTGTGCTAAAATTAAAAAAAAAATAATTCCGGCTCCAAAAGGTTAAAGACGGTATATTGACTTAGTAATTGGGAAGACTATCACAATCAAATGAACTTTTCTTGTAGTAGGATTGTCAGAAAATGAGATGTTTATTGTGAGATAATAGAGGCTGTCACAGCGGTGCTGATGAAGACTCCGGTCTTCTGTTACACGACACGTCGTAAATTGGTACTTACGCGAATCTTCGAGATGTTTACTATTTTCAAATTTAAACTTCATACAGTTATAATTATGTTGAAGCATTTAAAAGGGCAAGCTGTCACAAGGGACTAATATTTTAAACTAGCCAAGAGTGGTACTTCTGACATGCCTGTTTAGACGTATATTATTCGTAACCTGCAATATCGTTGAAGCTACCCAAGTAAGGAGACTCCATTTGAGGTGGATATTTTCAGACTAATTTGTTGGATCTCCAAAATGTTTCCGCCTATTTGGGCCATTACCAAGAAGTTCAATGTAACCAGTGACAACCAAGGGTTTACATATATGATTATGTGCAAATGGTACAGTGATACGGAATTCAACTTGAAAATGTGGATTCCATGATAGCGACCCAATGTAAGTTCTAATCCTAACATATGTGTTAGGGTCTGTGTGAACTCCTGTCGTAATAAATGTAGCTTCTAAGGTATATCGACGTACAAGGTCAGATCTACCTCCTCTATTGTCTGCACCCTACTTCTCCAGTCTCTCAGCATTGCCACTGTCAGTAAATTCTTGTAGATTGATGATGTTACTGCACACTACAGTTTCTGCACGATTACTGTAGAGCGGTGGTTGCAGTGTATCTTGATCGTCATGATGTCCTAATTCATTTGTGAACACAATGTCGCCGTACACATGCATTATGTTGGGCTATACGTTAGGTGCACAGCCGAAAAATATTCACTCACGTCACTCGGGCTTTTTGTGCATTCATTGACGTCAATCTGCTTTAGAAGCAACTTTTATTATAACAGCGTTTTACGCAGACCTTTTTAGAAGTACAACTTACTTCGAATTTTTAATCATGGATTCCATATTGTGTATTGAATTTTTATGCCAGTATGTATACCATTTGCATATAAATAATACCCTGTGTTACTGACACTTGTTGTTTGAAACTCCTGCATTATACCCCACATGAGCCACAACATGGATATCTAATATAATATTTGGGAAATCCCCAAATTCAGATGCGTTTAATGTAGAAATGCGACATTGCACCATCAGATAGGTCTGAACTGGATGTTGTGTAACATTTCAGAAGTTAATAGATCATCGTATTGCGGCCCATTAGCCCAGATAAATTGTGAAATTGTCATTTTATCGCATTATGTCCTCTTCTTTCGAGGGTGTATTTACACAAACGTAATCTTTAAAGATTTTTACCAGACGTTGTTATTAGCACATGTAATTCATATTTATGTGGTCCCAGGTTCGATTTTCGGAAAGTTGTCTTGACTGAACTCTGTATGATTTGTCTTCCTTTTTTATAAAACCTGAGCTAGACTGATACATAAAACGGGCCACGACCGCTTTTTTCCCCAGTTTCGTGTTTTGCATCATTCCTGCTTATACGAGTCGATGGACGGATCGTCCGTAAATATGTATATGAACGCATACTTCTTCCATTTGCCTTTAAATTCATAATCAGGTTCAAAAACTGTTTCCTCTGAGAACTAAAAGTGAAGTTCTGGCATCTGTAATTTTGCCCTTTTGGGGTGTAAAAATCGCCTTTTCAGTCATTTGGAAGCTTTTAACTCCGTGCATTCTTGCAGTCAATTTCTTATTCTTATTCCAGTTCAATGCAAATGACGTGGAGATCTTGAGAGGACCCTTTCATTATCTCCACATCACTGAGGACTCAAACACAGCTGGATAAAGAAAACATATATTGCCATCATACATAATAAATAGCAGGAACCACCATACATTAATGTGCTGCAAATAGGATTTTAACTGACATTTTGGATTCTTAAGATACAGAATAACGGAATACATATTGTTTTAAACATAGTAACAAATATTGTAAATTTTATAAAGCAGGTTATACTTTATATTTTATAGTACAACCAATGTAACAACCTGGCAAAAAGCATACATTTCTTGAGCAAATAACGCAATGGTCTCCCTGAAGATGATGTAACAAACACCGAAACATGTAGGAGGTAATGGGTGATAAATATATGTAGTTACACGTGTTATGTGCATTTAGTTGGAATAAAAAGAAGAAATTGCTCTTTCAGTGTTAAACAATTTAATTTGAAATTGTCTGAAGACAAAGTGCCAAAGAAAATATATTGACCTAAGGGAAATTAATTAGTAAAAGGATGTCAAGAATTAAAAGTAAGGAGCACCATAATTTGTAGATGTTCTCTTTAGTTATTTATTCATTTGTTACGGAGACGCGTTTAAGACCCGGGGTTTGTACCGGCATATTGGACGCAGGGAACAGGAAGTTCGTATAAATTTTTGTAAAAAAATATCGAGAAAAGGAAAACACGACAGGCGGAATATGCGTGCAGACAGTAATAAAATAGATGTCAGACGAATAGATGGCTGCGATGGTGCAAGTCTATTGAAATAGTTGAGGATATATTATTAAGGATGAAGACTGACGTTTACAAACAACAGAAATGTTCGTGTGTTCACTGACTACTGCCCTGCGCCACATTTTTGTTGTGGATTCGTCCACATCTTCCAGGAAGCATGTTTTTGTTTATCCCTGGACAGTAACGTGTGCTGGAGCCGGGGATTCACCGAACACTGCAGAGCTCGACCCGAGTGGTTGAATAATGCAGCGCTCTCTGGCGGTGTCTCCACTTCACCGATATTGCCTGCATAAAGTCTGGGTCCACTTAACTTAATACTCGTGCAAAATGACTGCGGTCTTCCACAGCATGTCTCAGAAATGAAATAACCAAATAAAGATTTAAATCACTTAATCATATGCCCAAAATGAGGGAGGCCGTTCGTACTTGCGTTTGCGGATTTGATGCTGTGAGTGGCATGACTGGTTGCTCTCTTTCCGCACTGCTCGGCATGGAAGAGATCTTATAAAGTCCAGATATACCCTCCAACAAGTTTCGTCGTGTATCTTGTACGTGATGCGTCCCATTACGCTGTATGCACTTAAATAAGAATCGAGGGATTTTGGTCAAACTCCTCAAATGCTTTATTCCATAGTTGTATGTGTTACAGAATTTCTAATATAATTTTAACGACACGTTTCGGCTTCTTACTGTCATCTTCAGACACATTCTCTGAGAGTGAAACGCTCAGAACTGTTTTAACGTGTGTGTAAGATAAGCCATGAATACAGAGTTTGTACAAACAGATAATTTATTTTTTATTTTCGTTGTTACACCGTGCATGTTGTTGAGTTACTCAATTATTATACCAACTACTGCACATATATAAAATTTATAAAATTTACACATTAAAACATTAAAAACGCTCCGATATGTTTCGGTCCTAGGACTATCATCAGGAAGCCATATCGTCCTTGCTAAAGTCACTATAAAAAGTCACATTAAAACATTAAAATCGCTCCGACATATTTCGGTCCTAGGACTATCATCAGGGAGCCATATCGTCCTTGCTAAAGTCACTATAAAAAGTCACATTAATTTCGCTCTACCAGTTAGGTATTGTGGCAGCATGCCGTGTTATGTAATGCAATGTTGCGAAGAGTGCCCTGCTACGGATGTACATCCTGTGCTTCGTTGCGTGATAAGCAGTATCACGTAACGAAGCACAGGATGTACATCCGTAGCAGGGCACTCTTCGCAACATAGCATTACACAACACGGTAGGCTGCCACAATACCTAACTGGTACAGCGAAATTAATGTGACTTTTTATAGTGACTTTAGCAAGGACGATATGGCTCCCTGATGATAGTCCTAGGACCGAAACATATCGGAGCGTTTTTAATGTTTTAATGTTTTAATTTTTTATATATATGCAGTAATCGGTATAATAATTGAGTAATTTATTTTTTATTTGTTTGTTAGTTCTGAATGTATTTAAAGCATGGTCTCTATTTCTGTAGGACAGTACTTACGTGAAAGTAGTCTTGCTGTGTCGAAAATGTCGAATTTTGTTGAAACCATCTTGCTTTTTGATTAAGTTATTATAAATTTTATCTTTTTCTTGCAATATACGGTTCAGTATTGTTATATTTACTACATTATTTATAGTGGCAAAGTATGTCACGTAATAAAGCATTTTATATTGCTTACCTTGTTGCTTCGTTTTGTAGAGTGCGGGTGAAGCTACTGGCTTTTCACAATACTTGTTGACTTTTAACGTTCTGTATTAATTTTTGTAAACTGAAAATGTAGAAGTAATAAATATGAGGCGGAACGGTGGCCGATACTCTTTTCGGGAGCCTTAATAAATATATTGGCGAATCTTCTTTTTAGTTCATATGGCGACATATTTGTATTAGACGTGCACTTGCTGGAGATGCAGGAGCAGCTGATTTGTAGAACATGTGTAGTGTGTAGTGTGTTGATGTAACTTTCTCTGTCAGTATTTTCAATTGTGTATAAAGTAGTGATACAACATCAGAAATGGGATTAGGTCTGACCACGCATATGTAAATATTTGGTTAATTTGTATTCCTGATTCACTGATTTGTCTACAAATATATATATATATAAATATATATATATAAATTCATGGTTGTTTGTGGCCCTTCATAACGGAGTTAAAGAGTTTTTTATGTTGAGGACTTTTTTGTTTGATATTTTCTGGCAACAAAAATAAATTCAAAATATCAGGATTGAACAGCTATTGAGGAAATCAAGCACATACCCTCGTACCTAAAATAATCACATAACAAAGTAAGCCATGTGACACATTGTAATTACACAATACACTTTTCGACAATCCACTGCCATAATTTCAACTTAGGATTAAAAAAAACTAAAAAAAAAAACTGACAATTTCAACGCAGGATGAAAAATAAAATATTTGATACAAACATACATTGTACAAAGTTAATTTTCTACGGGAAGATGGAGTGCATATAAAATGTAGCAAAATACTAACCTCAAAGAAGAAAAATAATTTTATTTGCAGAGAAAGGATTCCTATTTGTTTTAATCATTAATTGTAGACAACTATTAAGTGTTCTTGCATTTTAACAGAATGTGCTTAAAGACGACTTAGAGAAAAGTCAAAACTTACTACACAGATTGTATATTGGATATTATAGGAACCCACTATGTGGTCAAATTTCTGTGTGTAGACGAACATAAAGCCCTCGATTCGTATTTGTGGCCTCCACGTATGCAAAAATAATTTCCCTGTACTGTTTCTGAAGCGGACCGGATCGTTGTCTAAGCCTGCAACAGAAATAGGTATCGTAGATAACAGAATGTCTTTCTTTTTACCGCTGCTACAGATTGCGGACAACGCTTAGTGCTGTATGGGAAGAGTAAATTTCATATTTTACACTTACATTCCCGGACTTTATCGTAGGGATTTGTGAAGTGTTCAACATTTACGTGAGCAAGACCAAAAAGATTCATACTTTTCTTAATAATTTACTTCAATTAAATTATCCTCGGCATGTTTCGAGCAAATATTTGTTCATCATCAGGAGGTCTGTACAAGCAGATTACAGTATTTTCCCGTGCATCTTATGAGGAGTCTAGTCGCGGACACGATAGATTGATATAAATTTTTTGTGTCAGCGACAAGACTCCGCATAAGATGCAGGGTAAAATGCTCTAAGCTGCTTGTACAGACCTCCCGATGATGAACTATTATTTGTTCGAAACATGTCGAGGATAATTTAGTTGAAGTAAATTTTAAGAAAAAGTGTGCATCTTGTTGGTATTGTTCACATATGTGTATCACGGTGCACGGTTCGGAGAATGTAAAGTGTTCAACATTGTAGCCGAAATTCTTCGTATTAGAATGTGTTGTAGATATGCGAATTTTGTTAATTTGTATTTCTCATACCATCCTTGGCTGTCTTTCATTATGTGGAATACCAAAGGTTGAAAAGAATTGTGCCGCTAAACTATAACATATAAAGAAAGATAAATACTTTATAACGGTAATGGGTGAAGGGCTATGGACCGAGTGTAAAAGGGGTTGTATTTTATCGCAACTTAAAGTGAGCATTTTTCTGTATTTTTACTTAATAGAGAGTCTCGTTAAGAAACTCAACACATCCACTCCTAAAAGCACGTTAATGGTCTGCAGGAGTTGAGAACCTGCAGACGCTCGCTACCGACTTTCCCGCAAGCTGTTCTTGTAGGTGAAGAGTTGCCTGAACCGCCACTTGTGAAGGAAGTATGCTTACATTGAAAGCTGCTTCTTAAATTAAATTTGTATGCACTATCACGGGCATCTTCGGCCAACCCCAATAGTGTTACCTGCTTGTTTAGACGTGTAGAGGCAGATGGGCTGAGATGACACTCGTCTACATTCAGGCACTAGTTCTCGACACTTGACTTTCTTCGAAATTTTAAATTGCTTGTTTTGTACTTAGACAACAAACTGATGTGCCAAACCTCAACAAAATTTAGCGAATGTGCTTCAAATAAAATTATTAACAGAGATATTTGTTTCTTAACAGAAAAGGAAGATTGTTATCCTGGGGTTTAATGGTCATTGCTCTTAAAAAGCATGACTTTAGTGCTATCTGCAATCGCCGTCTGATGTATCTCGTTATCAGGTATATACCAATACGTTCCCTCTACCATTAATTCGAGTCGCTTACCCCATCCACCTATCACGTCCAATATAGACTTTTCTCTAAAGAGTGACGAGTGCCTGCGTTCAGTTGAATATTACGGAAATGAAATGGCCATGACGAGTATCCTCAGTGCATTTATTTCTACGATGAGCCATATTTAACGAGAATGATCACTCATTTCAGGACTAGAGGCTACTGACAGTGTGATCAGAAGAAGGATTAGGGTTATAACTCATTATTGGGTGCAGAACGTTGAATGTTTGTTTGCAGGTGATGTCAATATTGGTTTATATGCCTGCACACCGAAAATTTAAAAAATGCACGCATACGAAAATGTTCGCATTTAGCGACCGATAATCAGAGTACTTCTACAGGGATGCTGATAAGTCCTTAGCCCGATCAAGACGGAAACAAGCCAATGTTTCTATCAGAATGGCGTGAATTTCCTTCGGCGCCTTGCTTTGCAGGGGAGAAAAACTTGATGACAGACCCTGTCTCGATGTTGTTGAAATCGCACGCGTCCCTGATATGGTTCCGAGCTTGTTTTCTTCCTGGTCTGGCTAATGACTCATCAGCACCCCGGTAATAATTTCGCGTAGTTGGAACAAAATTTAAGATATTGGAAGTACATAAATAACAGTTGATGTTAAAATCCTGATTCGGCAGAACACGCTAAAATTTAAAGCGAAACATTTAAGATCCACGACGGGAGTGTAGTGAGAGGGAATGTAGTGAGAGGGAACATCACTGTTCAGCACACAAAATGTTATGGAAACGAGACTAGCTAAACTTTACTAATTCGAGGCCGCTGAATTCGAAAATGACACAGAAAGTTTCAGCTGAGATCTAATTTTTATGGCCTGAAATTTCACGTTTTTCAACTAAATATTAGGTCTCCGTCTTCAAAAGTTGGCAACACTCTAAGCAGCCGCCGTAATTCTCATGCCATGATGAAGTCACATGATCGACTATCTTCGCTACAGGTGTTCGTCACGTGATCAATAAAATTGTTGCCTGTTAACTCTCTTCAGTTCTTATTAAGCGTTGTACCAAATCGGTCGTATTTTAGATGGTGTCCCCAAGTTCTTTCATGAGAATTGTGCCGTGATAGCTTCAGCTGGCATTCTACTGTCATATATTGTGTAGTATATTTATCAAAATGTCCCAGAATTGCGTAAATAAGCCGAACAGCTTCTGCTGTACTTGGTGGAGAAGTGACATTTGCCTCAAGGAAGTTTTCGATTACTCCAACAATAAAAAAGGCCTATTTCTTGTATTTCGGCTGTAAGGTAGGGTACCAGGACAAAAAATGGGCACCACACATGTGCTGCACTACGTGTTCATCCAAACTCAATGCGCAGGTGAATGGAAAAAGACGTATGCCGTTTGGAGTGCCCATGGTTTGAGGGTGCCTAGCAACCACAGTACTGACTGTTTTTTTCTGTATGGTACCCCCTATTCAAAATGGTTTGTCCATGAAGAAAAAATCAAACTTTATCTGAATACACCTTCAGCAATTTGGCCTGTGCCTCATGGCGATGGACATCCTGTTCCTGAACCTCCGGACAATTTTGCTGTGTACCTACTCTGACGACGAAGACAGTGTTTCTTCAAACAGTGAAGAACAGCAGCCATCAGCTTCAAGAGATGCAGACTACTTGCCAAGCACACACTCCTCCAATCATAAAATCACAAAAGGCGAGCTCAATGACCTCATCAGGGATCTAGGACTTCCAAAAAAATAAGGCAGAACTTTTGGCATCAACGTTACAACAGTGGAATTTACTACACCATAAAGGGAAATGAACGCTGCCATGTTAGGTGATTGTTACTGGATGATGAAAAGGGGTGCTTCTAAAACGAAATACCATCGACAGGCCAAAAGGACACGTAATTAAGGTCAATAATTTTCTATTCATATTTATTGTACATATAACTATGATAGTGCTATAATCTCGAAAACAAGAGCTAACCAAAGAAATTTTGAATTATTTTCGTAGTGTGAGGCCCAAAAAACTTAAAGATAGTATATTCAATTATCTTTAACATTCAATCATCCAAAATTTGTTGAGCAGTGTAACTGTACCGCAGTAATGATACACGAAGCACAGCGCAAGGCTTTACAGTCAAGATATAACATATTAATTTGACGTAATGCAAATATTTAGATCACCGACGTTTTATGACACACATATTTTTTGTTGTTTCAAATTAAAATTTTCAATAGATAACGACGATTTTCGTGCTGGAATGATGTCAACTGGCATTATTTTCTACCTCACATGCCTAACCCTCTTCTTCGTTCCATGCTCGTACCACCGATGTACGTGTAATTTTCTGAAAGTCGTATAACTTTAATTACATTCCTAAATTTAAAACAGATCTTTCAGTAGAGCCTTGCAAAATCCAACATATGTATGGTCTTGAAAACATTAAATTTAACTGTAGGGATACCAGTTTACTCTTGATATTGTGTGATTTACCGCATTTCGAGGAGAATTGTAGGTGTATTGTTTGGTTTTCTTTCCGTTTGGCTACTGGGACCTGAATGTCTGGAAGATAATTTTAACGTTTACAGATTTCGGGCAGTTGCTACCCACAATTTCGTCGATTCGCAAATTTCCAACCCAAAGAAACAGAGAATGAATGAAGACTTGAGTCTTGATAGAAACGTACTTGTGTCAGACTGTTCAAACATCATACATATTTCTGTTTTTAATTCTTAGGGGGAGGAGTCTTGGATTCAAAGGACTTAATGAGAGTGAAATGTTGTCTTATTTTATTTTTAATATGTACTAGGTCCGTGTTATGAATTTCAGAATGTGTGATCAGCTCCCACCAAGACTGCTTAGCGCCTCAGCTGTTACATTGATTCGCATTTTGTTGTAGGTGATGAATAATGGAGGGATACGGAGAACGAAATTTCACAGTGCTTGTAGCAAATAAAAATACTGGTATAATTTTTTCTGGATGGGGACTGTGGAAAATGACAGTGTTCACGTTACTGAACTTTAGACCGTAGTATGCCGTTCAAACCCTTTACGGACTTCTGACTTAGAAAGAGACTGTCGGCAGTTGAAGGAATTTACATTTTTCGACTCTGTTACCTACACGTACTTTAAGAAAATTTTATTGCGCTTTCCTTACCTCCATCTTCCAGGCCACTGTAGCAACTACTCTGCCAGAATATGACTACCAACTGGACGACTGGCTGCTGGTGGCGTTTTGTATGATTGATAGCGCCGTAGAAGCTCGTTTTATTGTGTTACTGCAACCCGGTGTTTGCCGAACTGTGGGTTACGAACCTCTTAGTAAGAAGATGAATGTAGAATTATTGAAGATAACCGTCCAGTTTATTTGAATAGGCTTATATAATTTTTATGATGTGTGTGTTGATAGGATTTGATGTGAAATGCCCAGCAAATCACACAGTTGCTCTTCACTTGCATGCTGCGCTTGTATACACGCATGCGCACTCCATAACATCAGTTGCAGTCACAAAATATACCTAATGTCGGTACACTGTGCCTTTAAGAGAAAGCCCAATGCGTCATAGGTTTTGGCGGGTTGTGAGGTTTAATATCATCTTTTATTTGAAATGAAGCTTCCTCTGTATGAATAGAACTGGACATAGAAAATCTTCATCGATTTAATTTAAAAAGAATTTTGCACAGTGGACCCTTTACGGAGGATCAGTGCATTAGTTTCATGTTTTGGACAAGTCTGCAAGCGTGTAATTGCATCTGCTTATGCAGCACCTTGTAGAGCGTAGTTTCGAATATACCAAGAAGCAAACTGCAACATGATAGAGATTTATTTTCACGATGCACACACGATACCAATATGCACTGAGCATTTTCCTTCTGGTTTGGTTAGTAATTTTTATTATGACATGTCCTGTTTCCTAAAATTGAGTAAACAAATGACGAACCGATATGGCAGTTGGAGGTTCTGTTATGTGCGTGTGTCAGAAATTGCGTTGAACTGTTACTTTAGACAGGTCATGACACATTGTGTGTTACACGTATGGCCGTTGTCTTACCGACTGCAACAAGCACACAGTTTTACAGTCAGTGACTGAGTCGTGTACGTATTTCCGTGCTAATGCTCACCAGGCAAAGAACGAGAACTATATTCAGTGCGAAACGTTCTGCAGCAAACCTTGTGATTATACTCGGATGTCTCAAGCGAACTGGGATATGGAACTACAAAATAACATTTTCTTCGTAGATCTGTAACCACGCTGTTTTCTCTACCAATGCTATTTTTAAGGTTGATCGCTATAAAAATTATATTGTGTCCTGCTGCATTTTGTATTGTAAAAGTATTAGTATATAATATTATGGTTTAATTGCTGAGTTCTGAAACTAAATATACTTTTTGAAGCTCATGGTTCCGTGAATCATAAGTCTTACTTACTTACTCCATGGTGCCGAGTCCTTCTTGAGAAGCTAACTGGTTTGCAGCTAGTCAAGAAATTCCTCGCATTTCATGGAACCCGAAGGTTCATTACCGTACTCACAAGCGTCCGCCACCTATCCCTATCCTGGGCCAACCCAATCCAGTCCACAT
>Ga0123354_10002739_pt1 | contig 23642 bp, 23 predicted proteins | sample TergutLab28metaG_2_FD_97872 | JGI IMG/M metagenome (GOLD analysis project Ga0123354, IMG submission 97872) | Labiotermes labralis P4 segment gut microbial communities from Petit-Saut dam, French Guiana - Lab288 P4 | ecosystem: Host-associated > Arthropoda: Insects > Digestive system > Gut ... | reverse complement strand
TTTGAAGATTACCACACAAAGGCACAGTTCTAACAACATCACGTGCGACTTCCTTATGAAAAACTGTGGAATCAAGCTAATATGTAAGTAAAGGAAACAGAAATTTTTGCATATTCCATACAAATTTTTGTCTATTCATTAACGAAAATTATTACTGATTTCTTGAAAATGCGCAGATATGGCTCTGTCTTATTTCCCCAAAAATGCCGTTTAATCAATTATTAAATCTTTTTTGGTTCGTGAAATAATAAAGTTTTTTGTAAACCATGTACAAAAACTTAAATGCCAAGCGAAAATAATGTCGTACGCGAAGGTTGACTGTAGCCATTTAAATCCGGTTGCGTAAAGGTTAAATATGTATGTATAGACTTGATGCCTATGTGAACTTAAGTATATGAACTTCCAAAAGAGTAAGTGCAAATGGTAGTGTAAGTATAGGGATGTAATTTATTCATTCTTCAAAGTTTCATCCTGCTTGTAAAGATTATTAATAAGTTCAGTTATATTTAATTTGCAGTGCCTTGTTTTTGTGTAATGCATACATTTTAACTCCTTTCATGCTGCAAATGAGACATCTCACGTAAAATCTGACCTGTTCTGCTTCAGTGTTTGAAATGTTAGTTAAGAACAAAGTAAATCCAGTCTTAGTAGTATTTAAATCTCTGAATTAGTGAGAAGTTTAATAGACAGTACCAACAAATGCACAAGTATTAAAATATACACTTTCACACAGTACACCAATACTTTGATAGCTAGTACCTGCTAACTATCAAATCATACACAGGGACCAATTCAGCACAGCAACTACAAATGTAATGATATCCACAATTTTTAAGGACTATAATTTTAATCTTCTTGATAATTCATCTGTGTTTTACATGTGTTTGTCCGTTGTGTAAGACTCTCTGAGGATGGCCTAAGAAGATCAAAACGCTTTAGATTAATGGTGGATTGTATATGAAAGTGTACATTTTATTACTTCTGCATTTATTAGTATTGTCTGTTAAATTAATCCTGTCTTCTCATGACAGTTCAGCTTAATATTATGGCTTCACACCTGTGAAAATTCTAAGACAACATGGAAGTGCAGATTGTCAGTGTCAGCATGGATAGGGTTTGTGAATGATCTTTGTGGTGTAGGTTGTAATAATCTTAACTGCTCTATAGTTTCATTCAGTTACATGTTCCATATTGTTTTCGTAGTCAAAGAAATTACTCGTGAATTCTTTCGCTCATAATGGTTTGTTTCATTTCTAACAAAGTTAGCAAGTAAAATGAAGTCATAGTTTTGTACCTGAATTGGTGATTTCATGTGAAGAAACTATTCATTTACCAGCAGTGGGTGTGGAAGTCTGAACCAATATTCATAATGAGCATGATGTGTTAAGAATCTGTTATCACTAAATGTCTGGAAGAACATCCATTTATCAGATAGCGCTACAATCCATGTCACATCATAACAGTCTGCCCAGGTGAGAACATGGTGAACACACTACATGATAATTGACTAATGTATACTACAAGAGCCAGGTATGATAGTACATTTATCTGAAATATTATTTTAGGCCACCAAAATTTGTAGCAGTATTGTTTTAATAAATTATATTTCAGTTTTACTTCCCCTTTTTTCCCCCCCCTTTTCCTTCCCCATGTGTGTGTGTGCATGCGTGCGTGCTTATGCATGCATGTAATAAATATGTAACATTTTTTTAAACCATGCATTTACTGCCCATTTATCTCTGTGCAGCATGAAGTAATATTAATTGCCATATTTTTCCTGATGGAGTACAAGCTGAATTGCTTATGTTAGTTTTTTGGGAGACACATTTTATAGCTTTCCCTTAACTGGTGTGTCCAACACATCTGCCTGAGCCTCCATTGGAATGCTTTCTTCAAGGAGTAGCTAGAGCATGTTTCTTATTGAATGGTAATGTCAAGAATACATGGAGAGCCTGTATGTGATGGTACTGTGGGTCATCTTGTAGCCATTATGAACATAGAAATGCATACCACCAGTAGTACATTTGATGCAACATTTGTAGTGTGGTAATGTTGCTGTCCAGAGCAAAGGCAAGTTGAGTTCTGATGTTTAGAAATTTGCTTTATCAAAGAATGTCAGTTACTAAATGAAAGTGAACAGAGAATGTTGATTAGTGTGACTAACGTTCATAGTGAAAAACTGGATGTCTTCAGTTTGTACTGGAAGCTCTGTGCAAGAAATACTTATAATTGAGCAGTATAGTGTTGTTGAAATTTCATAATCATGACTGCAGCAAGGACAAAATATGGACAGCAGTACATGTGTATATAGCAGACCGTCTGTGAGTAGTGGAAGTACCATGAGGAATTTTGAGCAGAACTCACCGAAATTTAATATCTGTATGGATTTGAAAGATTAGTCGCTAGCTAACACGTGTTTTGTCGTCCCTCTGTCGCTGTACAGAAAAATATCTTTGAATTGTTGATGTGCGTGAGATGTGTAAGAGTATATGTTTTTTGTTATCTATCCCCTTTTGAAGGAGAGTTTTGTCAGTTTGGTCGGAAGATTTTTCCTTCATCATTCCATTCGCTTTGTTTAACGTACTGAAAGTTAGCGATGATAAACTGCTTCTATCGCTTTCCGCTCAGGCAGTTGTAAAATGGCTTTTTGGTATGATGAATCTCTAGATCCTGTGATCTGTGGCTAGACCGCTGTCATAAGAACGTACCCACGACCACATGCTACGTACCCACTTACATAGTGAGTAGTACTGTGTGTTAGTGGTCTAATGCCCATGAACCGAGGAAGATTTTAGTCAAACATCCAACGCGAGAGGCGGCACGGGATGGAATTTACTTTCCCGATTGCAATGCTTCATACCATGAGCTTTACACATGTCATGGAGGTGAACCTGACCACCAATTCTGTGATCATGTTTGCGTGCTTCCAATTTTCCAGTACTGTGTTTCAAGGAGTAGGAGGGAAATATAATTATGACAGCAATTTGAATTCTCCTTTGGAAGATGGTACTTTAGTTCTGACTGTGTACGGACGTGGTAATTGTTTCTTCTGTTTCCCCAGCGTGGCGCTGGTATGTGTCGCTCGCAAGCTGCTTACGTTTGTTCGCGACGCCACTCGAACCTGATGTTACTACCAAAGATTATACTAACATTTCTCAAATTGTCACGGAAAGAGCAATTGCGGAGTTCGAACTTGGAGCCACATAACAGTCTAACACGTAATATATAATGTTTTATATGGCCTATGTAACTGTTAAAAGGTGCAGGCATTTTACTTGCACAAAAGAGAGATTTTGAATGGGAATTCGTTATTGTACGTTATGATTACACGTGGTTACAAACTATGACGCCTTAACAACGGTAACCATTTTGCAGATATTTGAAAGGAAGTTGAAAGGCGGTATATGGTGGTATATAATTCGGTTTGTGAATTTCAGTAGTTGCATTAGTTGTTGTATTGTCATTATTTGACTACATATAGAATTATCACGTGTTTATATATACGGTATGGCACGGTAACATAATAATACCCTTAGTGAAAATTATAAGTTACGCAGATACAATAGATATTTAGCTTGCGCTCTGATATCCACTTACCGCCACAGCATTTGGAACGTTTTGTTTGTAGGAATGTTACTGAAACATAGTTTAGTAGAACTGTTTAACTTTATGAGTACATTACTGTGCATATTATTGATTCATATTTATTTAGCATTTTCAGTGTAATCGTAACCTACGATGACAGATGTTGAATTTGTAATTCCTACGAATAAAGATGTATTACTGCAAGGGGAGCCTGGAGAGTATTCTGTTACTAATGTTTGCAGCCTCCCAGAATTATCACATAAACTTGCAGGTAACGTTTGTTTGTATATTTTATCATATATGTCGTACATTAACTATTTTTTTTTGTAATATTTACCGTTTACTGCAGTTTTATCAAATAATACAACCATCAAGATAGGCAAACTCATGGATCACAAATACATCTATTATTCAACTTCCACATGTTTTGACCATCACAGCATTCTTCAGAGATACCATTTTAATACTACAGGAAGGTACTAAAGACTTTTATGCGTATTAAATGTGGCATTTAGGTGGGCATTAGTAAACGTTTTGCAGCACATAAACAGAAGACAAAGAATTGCGATAAATTTTCCGTATATTCACGATAATGATCAGTATCAGTAAAAGTCAGATGTGCCTTTGCCAAACTCCTATCTTATCAGTTTTATGGCAAATATTAAATGAACTGTTGTGCCTGATTGTTGAGTTCGTATACAACTTATTTCTGTGTGTGTCCACACTGGGTGTCCCTTTTATTGTGCACGGAAGCTGTGTAGTGCAGTGTTCACTTGCTGGGATATTTTGTTGTGGCTACTATTATCAGGGACAATAGAAGGGGCACTATTTATGTGCGGGGAAATTAATGTATATGTATATAACCATGTATGATTAGTGAAGTAAATATATAGATAGTCGTTTACTTGGTAAATTAATTGGGCAATGAACAGAATTAGGATAATTCTAACTGGCCATGTTTGTAAATATACTATGCAACTGCCAAGGGTAGTGTATTTTAGTGTAGTGATGCATAATAGTGTGCTCACCTAGTTCTGTTGTTCTCTGCACCATAACAAAACTTCGTATTCCCTGCCGTATTGGATGGCAGAGATGGCTATGTGTTACTGTTGCCTTATGGGTTACAAAATGGTTTTGTGTTTTGATTTATATATTGTCACAGATGGACAGATGTTACTTTTGATAGATGGCGTGCTCTGTATGTCCCTCTAACTTCACCGGGAAGGAATATACACTTTTTATTGCGAACACACACAAAACACATTACTGTTGCTTAAAGGTTAGAAATTGGTGTTTGTGTTTGTTGTTGCCTGTTTTATACACTTTTTGTTTTGCTGGAAGTTTATGGTTTAGGGTTATGCTTAGTGCTGTGTGTTAAAAAAAGGGTTTGGGTTTGTCTTAGTTGTGTACAGTCATTGCAAACCCACTGGGTGAATGATGTTGCTATGTTTGCCCTTGACTTAACCAGCTTCAATGAGTTTTCCATAGTTGTAAGCTTGAAGAATGTTACATATATCGCAAGAATGAGAGTAGAATATTGCTATGCATGTATATGGCTATTGCTATGAAGTCACCCACGACTGTATCCATACAGAGAGAAATGTACCCTTGGATACATAGTCACTGCACTGCTGCAGTATCTGGAATATATGAGAAGTTGCATTTGCAGCTTTCTCATGGTCTAACAGTTTCTGCTTCTGGAGCCGAAGATTGTAATGCAGGTGGTTCACGTCCCAGTGGGTTATGGAATTTTCAGCATTGTATACATAGCATTGGCATATGGGGTTAAATATCCCGACATTATACACTCAAAGTGTTCCACTTCTCTGATAATATCATATTTCATTCTTAGTGTAATTGCACATGTGGCCAGATCTAATACATGGTTAACATGTGAAAAATAGATAATTGCAAATATTGCTCAAGAATGTAGAGGTACAGAAATTAAAATGAAACTTATATTGACAGTAAATAACTCATGTAATAAACAACAAATGAACTATTCTATAATTTACACTTAAATTATGGAATAGTGCATCTGTTGGTGTTACATGGGTCATTTACTTCATCAGAATACACAGAATAAACAATGTAAAAGTACTCTGGGAGACTGTGTGATGAAATTTCCTTTACCTACACTTAACAGTTAACAAATATTCATTGAGGGCATTGTGAATAGCCCAGTGCATGTCATGTCTGTATTAAAGAGCATTCCACACATTTTTGAGGGTGGTAGAAATAAATTTAGCCACAGTGGCTCTTATACTACTAGCCTTTTCCAGCAGCATGGTCAGCAGTGGTGGACTGTAAATGATGCACTTCATGTAACCCCAGAAGAAGAAATCAAGGGATGCAAAGTCAGATTATGATAAATATTCTCTGACTCCAGGAGCCAGCTCAAAAATTTGGGGACCAGTCTTCTTCTCTGTGGATTTAAATTGCAACAGCTAATGGACTTAAACCTTCTCTGTAGTTGTTGCCTGTGTTTGTGTGTGAGTGTGTGTGAGTGTGAGCGTGCGCATGTGCGTGGGTGCGTGTGCGCATGTGTGTGTGTGCGTGCGTGCGTGCGTGCGCGCGCGTGTAATAAAGCCCAAGTATTCATACACATTTAGCACACAGGACAAATATAGCTTGTTCAGTACTTAATATCTTACTTTTTACAGATTGCAGAAATGCGATTAATGAAGTTGGTACTGACTTTATTCTCGACCATTTTGATACCCTCTTCTCTGTGTTAGTACACTTCAAACATGCTGATTTATCTACATTGTCAAAAGGATGGAATGTCATCATGAAAGGTATATCATATTTAACCTTCTTTAACTGCTGAATGGAACAGCATCCCATGAAATGTACAGTTTTTTTTATAATGGAAAAATACTGTCTTGCAATGAGCATATCAATTGATGGGTGTTCTGGCCACAGCAGAAACCTGGCATTTAATAGGTTATATGCTAAAAGTAAAATGAGAAGTTGTGTTAAGCTGTGTAAACCCGTTGTCCGGAATGTGAAGCTGACCACTTGACATCATATACTATTGAAGTGAACGTATTGGTTACTAAATATGCTGCTCTGGCTGTCTCCATGCTGGGGCTGGATCCTTAAGCGTATTCAACCAGATAGTGTATTATCACTTCCACAGTCACTAGAAGTGCCGTCTGTGACATCCAATGATTTCCTGATTCATGAACTGGTAAAACAGCAGTGGGGTTTCTGAGGACTTGTGTCCTACTGTCTTGTATTGTACAGTACAAGTAATAGGTTACAAATCTGATTATTACTAGCGTGCCTTAATATGTTTATTTATAATACAAGAATTCATAATTTTATGTGGGACTGAAACTGAAGAGACATCATCATCATCATCCTCATTGAAAAATTAAAACTAAACATTTGGAAAGAAGATTTTAATAATCAGGATGTTTCAGATGTATCGGTCTGGCAAGGGTCTGGAATTTGTAATATGGGTTAGCCTCTCCATTTTTTAGCAGCTGACCTCAGGGCTCTGCGTCCACTTTCGCTAACCCAGTTGGTAACAGTATTTATGTTGAAAAGGAAGAAGAAAAGTAATTAGGTAATCAATTTTTGTTATTCCAAAGAAAGTGAGAAACCAAATATGTGCCCATAGTTGTAAAGTTACAATATTCCAGCCATGGTATGTAAGCTGCTATCTAAAATATGTGAATTAGCATAAATTAAGTCATGGACCACCCAATGGGAAACACTGGCCTGAGCCTTGGTATATAGCTGTAGGTCACAAAGGACTGAATTCAAGAAGAAGTGTAGAGTGTTTGTATTGGAATTGCAAGGTTGATGAATTTGTTATACAACAGTCATATAAGCGTATCAAGAAGTAGACGAAAATATGAGTATATTTGTATGTGTATATGCTTTATGGACTTATAAAATCATTTTGAGAGAAAACACTCTTCCAGCCGAAAATTTATTGTGTGGTTTTACCAAATGATTCAATTTTTTTTTAAAGGGTGTGGTTGGTTTATTGACACTGTTGACTCATTTAGGTTGAAAAATATCACATGTTAAAATGTCCATGTTGTTACATTATCCACTTTGAATTATCAGTGTTTTTTAATTTAACGAATGTGTTTGATTTGTTGACCTGCTTTCAGCCATTTTTAGCAGAAAACTATTTTCTGTTGAAGTTCACTTTATGCCCTTTTCTTACCAACTTTTATTAAATGTCTATGGTCTTGAAGATGGATGGTGTGTTGTTAGGCAAGTGGGGTGAGTAGAGAATGGGAACTACTTGCCTAGCGCACAGTGCCACATCGTAGGAGGCTTGTATATTTTGAGTGAAACTATTGTGAGAACTTCAAATCTTGGATCTCTGGTTTTGTTTTTCATTAAAGGATGTGCATGATTTATTTACTGTTTTCAGTTGTCAACAGAAAACTTTGTTTCAGTTAAAATATCCCTTGTACTTCTGTAACATTGCCAAATTTTAAATGTCTCTGGTTTCATTTGTCTTCATACAGGATATAGTATGCTGCAGAGCAGTTTGACTTTGCTGCTAGAAGAGGGAGACTTTGACTCCGAGCTGCGATTTAAAACTATGAATGTCACAAAAATGACAACATACATCTTGGTACAAATGATGCGAGCCTTTGAAGAGAAACTTACATATGATTCAAGGAGTGGAATGCTCATTGAGACTGGAAGGGTAATATTTTGTTTTATATCTTATGTTTAAGAATATTTGGGAGTGTGAGAGTTTTGTGGTATCTCATAGAGCCTCACTTTTACCTATTGCACTTTTGCTCGAATGAGGTTGTGACTTAGTCATGCCAATGTAACAGTTACATTGGCATTCAAGAGATATGGCTACAAGAAGTTAGTTGTAACTAAATTTAGCCGTTAAGCTTTTGTTTGAATTTTTGACATTTGCAGTCCCACGAATGAATGAATCATTGTCATTCAATTTATGAATTTGTGTGTTAGTAAAGAGCAACAAATGTGTTACTAAATCATGTGAAACAGAAAATGTCGTACTTTTTGTTTCACATTACTTAACATACAATGTTCATCAGAATCCAAACTGAACTCGTATCTGAGACATCTTTTGAACCTTTTGGATTTGGGGTTGTGTTCACAGGTGTGTGTCATATGTGTCCATGTCTTTGTGAATATAGTTCAGATGAAGGTCAAATGAGGGTTTATGAGAAGACTCCAAAGACATGCTATCTACCCCAAATTCTGTTGCTTCCTTAAGGATGAGTTTATTTTGTTTATTTTCTTAGGTTTAACAGCTTAAAAAATCAAAGAAGACAGGTGGAAAAACTATGTTGTTCACCTTGTTTTGTAAAGAATTACATTTTTCTTTGATTTATTCAGTAATGCATTTTACACTGGCACAACTGTCACTTCAACACTCTAGTACAGCAGCTGGAATTTACCCTTTATCTGAGTAAACTACAGTGTTTTAAAAACTCTGTGTTTAGAGACTGGCTCTGTTGTTCCCGGAAAGTCTTGGGAATGTAGTGTTTAGAATGTATGAGGCAGGTACAACTGAAATTGTTTAAGGATGCTGATAGCTGAAGGTACTGCGACAGCAATTCATCCCAGGTAATTAGACAGGCGTCCCATTGATGCAGAAGTTTGCATATCCCATCTGCAAAGAATTATGTGGGATGCTGTCTGAACCACTGTACCACAGCCTCCTGCACATCATGAATTTGTGACCTTTGAGGGCTTTTCTTAGTGATCCAAAGACATGAAACTTGTATGGCGATAAGTGTGGGCTCTATGCAGGATGGTTGAGCACCTCCCATTGCAGCGTGGCATTTGGTTGGTCCCAGACTCTGTTTTTCACTTGGGGAGAGGCATTGTTGTGCTGCAGGATGATGATGTCATTGAATTTGCCTGGACATATTTGTTCTTAATTTTTGTCTGTGCTTTTTGAAGTGTTGGACATTTGTGTTAATTTTGTCATTACATGATTTGAAATCCAGAAGCAGGGTACTGTGATGTCTGTGTGGTTCTTATTGGTTGGATTCACTTTTTCTTCTTCATGGTATACCATTTTTATGCTGCACTGTAATGCCATCCATACTAGCTACTCATCCAGTCAACTGTACTGTTTTACTCAAGTGTCTGCCAGTGTGTTTACTGAGTCAGACACATAGTTTTGCCGTCTATCTGTATTGCCACAGCAGCACCGCAATTGTGTTTCACTTGTAAATGCCTTGGATTTTAATTAAGCTGCAGATAAATTCTGACTGGTTTCTGGTTTATCACAGGAGGAGTAGGAGGAGAAGTAGTGATGGTGGTGGTGGTTGTAGTAGTAGTAGTAGTAGTAGTAGTAGTAGTGGTGGTGGTGGTGGTTCTTTCCTGTTTATAATTGACTTCTTTCTCTGCAGAATTATAGCCATCTCTTCTCATGAATGGTATCAAAAGTCTTCAGATGTTGCACATTACTCTTTGTTACAGTGCTGTTAGCACAACTGTTTGCCTGTATAACATCATATGTTTGTAGGATGTAACATTTCCATACCAACCCAATTCAACGGGCACAGAAACAGAAGCTGAACATTACTGCTCATACTGCGACTTGGAGCTGTAGACAATTGTGAACTAATTCAAAGATGTTCATGTCTACACACCACTATATTACCACTGCTCCTACCTCTTCCATTACAGTCCTCCACTAGATGTTGGAATTCATTTTTGTCCTTACTTTGCTGCTGGTGTAAAAAGTAATGAAACTTGCAACCTTGTCTGGATGAATGTCCATCTACTCCTGTGGTTGTGTGTCATATTCATTGTCATCAGGTTGAATTCACCCACTTCCTCAAGATATAGTTTGGAATCATCACTGTCATGAATCTTGCTTTAGGTATGGTAGTTGAGCATTTTACTTGGTGCTGATTAGCATGGTGGGACAGTGGAATTGAAAGGGATGATCTTAGGATGGAGGTGATCAGTTTCTGGAGATACTTAGTTCTCATACAGTTGAGATTGGGCCAGTTGATGAGCTATATAACTGCATTTCCTCTGGTAACTGATAGCAACGTGGTATGTTCTGTAAATATGATCATTTCATTTTGGGAAGATGGCTGATTCATGTAATTACAAAGCTTATATTCTGGGAGGCCAGATTGGTGAAGTATGCTGCATTCTCTTTATCTGTTCCATCTCTTGTAGAATGCACTCGGAACACGTTAATTGGTTGGGCTGTAAGGAACACTTGCCGTTTTGGCTGAGAAGCCAGTGTAAGGTTATGAATCAATTTCAGATTGTTGCTGGTAATCAGCTTATGTCTTAGATTAGTGATATTATCTATGATGAGATGTGGAGCTTTGGCTTGACTAGGATAGTAACGAATGTTGTTGAAATCTGTCATGTTTGTGGACTGGTGATGGTTTGATAGTTTTAGGAAATGCAGTATATATGTGCTTGCAGAAGAGTGACCATTCACTTTTAACATATCACTGAATCAATTGGCCACCTGTCTTGCAACTGCCAGCAGCTAGAATCCAGAAACAACTGTAGAAGCCATGAAGGATTTTATCACTTTGGTTTTGCAGAAGTAACACCTTCAGAAAAAGTAGTGAGTCCATATGGCAGAATGTCCTGTACTAAGTGTAGGATCAATATTCAGATTGAAACATAATACTGCGTATATCCTGTAATTGGTTAAGACTACCAAGAAAGAATGCCCCCAAATCAAAACAATTTAATTACTATGTAACAGCTGTCTCATGTTGTTTCTCATAACAGTATATTCTTATCAGTACATGCTGGTTATGGGGGCTGCAAGTCTTTCAAGTTAAGTGTGGCTGCAAACAAAGGCGTCTCTTCTGCTGAAAGAACCACTTAAATTTTGCTTTAGAATATAGCTTCTTCCAATACTGTAGCCTTTCCAATAACTGGCTCCCCATGTACTGTGCAGGTTGGAACTTGTACATTGTCACATTACGTTTGTGAATGAAATAATAAGTTGGTAAAGGATAGAGCATTACAGAATTGTAGGTTTATTTTGATAGTGCCCATTTGAATATTATCTTTACCTCTTAGTCTTGCATTGTCAAGTGGCTGCTTCCAAGAGATTTTCTCACAAATATGTTACATGTATTTTAATTTTTCCCATATAAGGTGCATTTGCAGCAATAAGAACCTTCACTCATTGACACTGAAATTAAACATGATCATGGATCACAGCCTATGATCAAACCATTGTAATATGCCTCCAAATGTCATGTCTTTGCTTTGACATACTAATGTACTCTCTGTGTTTTCTGGTTGTACTGTGTAGCACTGTGTAGTATGTATTGAGCTGGATGTTATTTGATGTCACTCGTTTGTATTCCGTGGAGTTTGATTTCCTGACTTTCTTTTTGGCATTCTATTCATTAATTGTCATTGTGGATTATGTGGCAGTGGTATTTCAATAACCATGGGGTATGATGGCTGAAAAGTTGAACCTCTGTATTTACCACCATTTGAAAAATAATGTCATTAACATTTTATTTGTGTCATTCTTCAAGGGCCGCAAAAAGACTTACAAGAAACCAGAGTATGAAGATTTTAACTGGGAAGCAAAAAGTCATGGTGCCTTGATTCTTCTGCATAATGTTATACAGCTTCCATTGAATAAATTGTGGGAACCTCCTATAGCTGAGGAAGAATTTGTCAAGTAAGTGGGTTTGTTTTGTGACTGAAAGTAATTAGTGTATCTTTGTTGCAAAGCAGTAGATATGTCATATCCTTTAGCTTCAGAACTGTAAATTGTGGTTTGTGTATGCCTTTGAGCTGCCATGATCAATTGTGTTGTCAGTGCTGCACTCTGAGACATGCTATGGGCACTTAGTACATTTGTTATTTGTAGAATTCAAGTGGTTTATGTGTGTGTGTGTGTGAGGGGGGTGCGGGTGGGGGGGGGAGAAAAATATGTTCATTTCAGCAAAGAACATGTATTTGCAACAGTTTTTCACAGTGTGATTCATGGGGAAAAAAGCATCATAAGTTTTGTAAAAAATGCCCCATATCAAAGTGTATGGAATATTATTGTGAAAACATTTTGAATGACAGATTCAGTATTGTACAAAGATCACGTATGAAAACATCTTCTTTTAACTGAAGAGAAATTAGATGGCATGGATCTCTGAGTGGCAAGATGTTCCAAAATATCTTTCTTCCTTTGATTCTTCAAAGTGTGGTGCTAAAAGCCTCAGCTGACAACAAAACTTCTTAACACTATGGCCATACAAAGTTATAGTTGTGCAAGAACTTTTTCCTCCAGACTGGTAAGCAAGAAGGCAGTATTGCTGATGGTGGTTAACATATTTATTGAACTGGAACTTGTTTGTTTGTTTTGTAATGGGGAGCGGTGTTTGTGTGGCCTGGTACTTTAAATATCAATGGAAACGGACAAAATAACAGATATTTCTGTTCCAAAAATTCACTTGCAGTTTGTGACGCAGTTTTGCATGGCTCTAAAGTCAGAAATTCTAGTGTGCAGTGAATGCTTTTAAAATCATAGGGGCATGTATTTTCTGAAGAAACCATACATTCAGTTATTTTTTCACTTCAGGGAATTAACAGAAGAGAAGAAAAATGTATAGTTACTTTATTCAGGATAATGCTACAGCCCAAATGACAAACTTCTCAGTGAGTGCCTTAGAACAGGTATTAGGCAAATAGTTGATAATTTTCATATTGTGACCTTTATTACTTGTGGAGGGCACCAAAAGGTAGAGCTTAGATAAATAATCCACATATTTGCATGAACTGAAAAATAGTGTTCAAAGATAAATTGCCAGTAATTCAGAACAAGCTTTATTATATGTGGAGGAATATTTACTTGTGTGAGGCCTGTGTACAAGCAGGAGGTTGGGCAACTTGAGACACTTCTCTAAGATAAGGTAGCTTGAATACAGGAGAATAACACTCTAAATTCCTGGCAGATGTATATAGGCTTCCTATGCAGTAATAATTCTGTAAGCCGTATTGTTTAGGGGCGTGATAAAATAACACAGTATAACTGTTCAATCATAATGCACGTGGGGAGTGAAGCGTACCGTGTTGCTAACAGATAACTTCTGATGATATGAAAGAAAAAAATTCTGTCAAAATATATAGTTTCAAATTGGAGCTAAAAATGTACCATATTTACCCAAGTATAAAATGACCCCCTTTACAGTCTTAGTCTTTAGGAAACTGCATTAGCCAGGTTTATATGTTTTGTTGTGTTTGTGGACTTGATACTGTGGCATTAAATAATCAATATAAGTTATGATATTGGAGTATTATTACAGTAAAAAGTTAAATACACATTTTTGGGTAAAGTAGTCACTGCCAATACTTTTACTAGAAGAAGGGTTTCTTTATAATCTTTGTACTGCAGGACATCATACACTATGTGCAGCTCTTTTTAAACCCCTGGACAGTGGACTATGGGGAAATGTGTACCATGCAGTCTTAATTCACTGCCCAAGCATTGCTTTGGTTTGTCTTATGTTGTTGACTGTTCTCAAATAGCAATCATTCCCCACAGAGGCAACATTGTTCAACTTTGAATGGTTTGTTAATTACCATATCAAGGACCTGTCACTGAGAGGTCATGCCTTCTTGTATGAGCACTAGATCTGTGTTGGATTAGAAAGAGTGGATTTCCCTTTCTCCATTAAGTGACTTTGAAGGAATCTAAAACCAACATTTCTATTTTTATTTTGAACGCTAGACCAGCTCTGATTTTTTGTGGACATAACTTTTTTTGTCTTGGTGCATATTACCTGTAAATCAAGAAATTAATATACACCTTGATTATCACTTTTATTTACAGTCTTATTGCTGATTGCTGCTATAAAATCTTTGAAGATCCTGGTATTTCTGCAGCCAAGGTGAAATACATGAGGGAAACAATATTTCAAGTGCTGGGAACACTGATCAAACGCTACAATCATGGTGTGAGCTGCAGTGTCAAGATAGTTCATGTATGTGCTCAGAGTTTGTTCTGGAATTACAGTGTGTTTTGATTTTATTAGTCTGGGGATACAAATATTTCAGAGTTTGCCAGCAATACTAATTTTGTGGTATGTCTCCGTTGAAATTATTATTATTATTACTACTACTCAGTTTATGCAAAAGAGTCTGTTACTGTGGGTCTGAAGGTTAATTATCTACACCTATCTCCTGTCTCAAGCCAGATGAAAACACTCCATATTTTCACACCATGTTTCGTCATGATTCATTTTTATGTTATCTTCCCATTTATGTTTTCAGCACTTTCCTGACTCAAAATGTATGCTTTTTCTTCAGAATAAGAAGCCATAATTAATATTTCTTTGTCTGTATGGTTTTGGAATAGCATGTCATCTGGCTGCTAACTTGATAAAAGTAATGTGGTTGGTACTGTACTCTAAGGCATTGGCTAGTGTGCCAAGCATGAAGACTTCATAAAATTATTGCTGATAAGAGCAGTTGATTGCATATGTGTATGTGTGTTTCAGTTGTTGAAACTATATGAACATTTAGTGAGTCCATTAGCTCAAGGTGTTGTGCAACTGGTTGAAGAGTTTGGTTGCCGAACTATTATTCGTGAGATAGTACGTGAGATCAGTAGTACTGACAGCTCTGATCTGATGCAAGACACATCTGGTACAAGAGCATATTCACAGTTCCTTGTGGAAGTTGCTGAGAGAGTTCCAGAGCTCATAGTGCCAGCTATCAACGAGCTCACTGTGCATCTTGAAGGAGAGGTATGCTTCATGATTTTGATTGATTGATTTACAATGGGTTTGAGCCCTTACGGTCCCGATGCATCTAGGCCTTATAGATGGGCCCTTTGTGCCCCATAATCTGATATGAGCTCAGGAGAGCCCTGTCCCTTTACCAAAGTTCCAGCTGGCTCTCAGACTTAAAATCTTAGTCCTCTGGGTCGAAGAAAGGAATCCAGATATACTATCCTTTTCTCTCAAAAGTCCCAGCAAGTGAATTCTCTCCAGGTTCCCCAGTGGTGCCTCTCTGGAGAGATTTGCCCGTATCCAGAGCCTTTCTTAACATATCTTCCAGGGTCCCCAGTGAAGAGCCTTCCCCAGAGGCCCTCCACAGTGAGCCTCTTCAGAGAGAAACGCTCCATTCCTATAGCCCCCTTCATCCATCTCTCAAGGTCCCCAGTAGATGAGCCCCTTTCCAGGTTCCCCAGTGGGGCCCCTATGGAAAGAGATGCCCATTTCCAGAGCCTTTTCTCCGTATCCTCCAGGGTACCCAGCAAGGAAGCCCTCCCTCCAGGTTCTCTTCACAGAGCTCCCATAGTGATTTCCCACCTGCAGAGCCCCTTTCAACCATCTCTCAAAGTCCCCAGTAGACAAGCCCCCTTCCAGGTTCCCCAGTGGGTCACCTATGGAAATAGATGCGTCTCCAGAGCTTTTTCTGCCTATCCTCCAGGGTACCCAGCAAGGGAGTCCTCCCTCCAGGTTCCCGTCACAGAGCTCCCACAGAGAGAGATGTCCCACCTCCAGAGTCCCTTTCAGCCCTCTCTGAAAGTCCCCAGTAGACAAGCCCTCTCCAGGTTGCCCAACTGAGCCCCAATGAAGAGAGATGCCCATCTCCAGAGCCTTCCTTTCATTACCCAGGGTCCCCAGTAAAGGAGCCCTCTCTTGAGGTCCTGCTTCATGTTTTTAGTGCTGTTATGTTAGACCATACATGTTGAACTGAACCTGCACAGGTACAGGTCACCATCAGCAAACATCGCACTCCCATTTTAACCCTTGGTGGCCATATGGTGGTCATTTCCCATGTCAGTAACTTTTCTATTGTGATCCTGATTTGGGAATTACCTGCCAATAATTGTATGGGAATATTTTTCATCCTCATGGCTAAGCTGTGTTCTGACGTCTGTGGGATGTCATACGTGTTCCTGAATGATGTTTTCTCCGTGCAATTAAGTAAAAGGGCTACCATTGTTTACACTAAAATTTGGTAAAAATGGCTTCACAATTAAATACTGAAGTTTAGCACTGATAATAGAACTAATGTGGATGGTTTCAGTAGTAGATGTGACGATTTCTTGGCCTCATAAGGTGAATATATCTTATGTTGTATCCCTAATGTGAGTGACTGAGTGATTGAGTGAGTGAATGCTGTATTGAGTCACTGTGGCTGCTTTGGTAGTTATTGTTACTGTGTTATGTTGCCTGTGAGGTGCGTGCATTTACACTCTGGTTGTCGAGGCAGCCATTGTTACTGGGTTGTGAGGTACCTGCTCTTGGCAAGGAAACAGTTTTGAAATTGAAACAGGCTGCATTCACTGTGAAGTATTGGCTGAGGTCCAAGAAAATGTTGAGCATTGAGCATGAGTTACAACATAGAGAGTGTTCTATGTGAAAAATGAGCTGAGGCAGAAGAAACAGCCAAGCATTGATATGTAATACAATGTAGCATAACCAGATGGCAGCACCCTGTTAGATAAGAAGGTAAAGTTTTCCCTGTCCATGTCATGAAGGCAGATGGGGGAAGTAGAAGTATAGCTCTGGCCGTTCTTAACCTTGCAATGGGATTGGAGGTGAGTGGTTAACTTCATGCGCTGGCCAATTTACCCACAGGAAGTAACCCTGGTACCCATTGAATAGGAGGCTGGATGGACCCCAGAGCTGGTTTAGACATTTTGGAGAAGAGAAAATACATATGTCCCTACTGGGATTTGAAGCCTGGAATGGCCATCTGTTAACCTAGTCACTGTAATGTCTGTGCTACTCTGGCCTCACTGTCATAGGTGATACTGAGAATAAAGAAGTGATGTAAGAGTCTGTGGAATAGCTTTTGAGTGATCGATTATTGAGTATTTTCATTATGAATAGATTATTATTGATACAAATCAACCAACACTGATTACTGCTGATGGTTATGGTGCATTGATAGTGTACTGTGTGAATATTTTGGTGGTTTGTTGTGGGCCTGTGACTAGTTCGAATATAGTACTGATGATGAGAATGAGGCTGTTGTGAGTGAACCCACTATCCAGGGAATTGATAGTGGGACAGCTGATGACATCTAGCAGTTCTGTGGTACTCCTGACCCAGACATATCAGAAACCATGTGCATTTCAAGCATCCTGAGGGTAAATGATCTTATTTTCCATTTGAATTTTTTATCATGTTCTTCTCAGAGTATGTGAAAGGGAAGAGCATAGGATCACACTACTGCAAGAAAGATATGTCAGGGTGACTTTGGCTGATGTGATACTGACAGAACTGAAACCATTTTGTGGTGGCATTCTCAAATGTGAACAGCTAATGAGCAGCGTATCTGTTTTGCCTATTTTTGAACACGGAACTTTGTCACCTCCAGCAGGTGCAGACAGCATAAAAGGGTTTTGCTGTAGCAGTGAGTTCATAAGAATAATGCAAGATGAAGTTTATGTGACTTTTATGGCTATTGGAATTAAAATCATGAAAAAAAGAAACAGTTTGTAGTAATCTGTGGGCAGTGTACACTCTTTTTTTGTCAGTTCATACTGAAATTGGGGTAGTGTTTTTAGAATTTGCTACTGTTGATAAAAAAACTGGTCCTGGCTTGATCAGTTGGAATGTAGTGTGTGTGTGTGTGTGTGTGTGCGCATGCGTGCACATGTGGGTGTGTATGTGCGTGTTCATGAGTGTGCGTGTGTCAAGCTGATATTGGAAGGACTTACACTCTCACTTGGCCACATGTTCTTTTACTCATCTCTACAGCTACTGCCACTGTCAGGCAATTAAGATGTGCAATCCTTGTATGTAAAACTGCTGCTTATGTCTTGGCACATCTAAACTAAAAGGAATTTGTGAAAATGTGTTTGAAAAAAATGTTGTTGAAATTCCTACTTGCAAACAGTGGGTAATAACAGACAAACAAATCTAAGAGAACATAATAAAACCTGGCAAGAACTTTCTCGACACATTATTGGATGAATTATAACACTCTATTACCACTCCACAGACAAGGACATTTTTTAGTGAAATAAATTATACCATTGGGCCTGGTGAATGTGTAGAGCTGTTCAATTCAGATGATAGTTACATATTTGGGAAGATGACGCCAAACATTTCAATGGGAATAAGGTTTGGGCAACAATTTATCCTCTCACTTTTTTATGAACCTTTATTCTCCTGGGGTTGGTATATTAATTTAGAGCATGGTGCATGTACTATATGAGTATCATTTCAAAAGGAAAAGATACAATTTTGAAAAAAATGATGTTTGTGGAAAATAAAATTATGCAGATTGTCTTAAAAATGCAGTAAATGTCCTTGTTGCCTGTGTGTGTGTGTGTGTGTGTGTGTGTGTGTGTGCATAAATTAATTTTTAGGAATGTTTTCATACCTGCATTTACTTATGCTTTCTCAGATCTTTATGAAAGGTTAAAGAACACATTTTTGCGGCAGTTATTTATGGGAATTTATTTCAGACTGTCTAAAATGTGATACATTGCAGTTCATCTTCTCCAGTGACTGCAGGCTCTTTGAACACCAAAATTCAGTTTCCATCTTCAGTTCTTTGTCATTTGTTTTCTCCTTAACTCTAGGGCCTTGCACATGAATATTTCTCTCATCAGCATGTCACATCTGGCAAGCAATTCTACCAGTAGGGTTTTAGTCGTCTGGGATGTGATACTGTGTCAGTGGTTCCCAGCATGTTGAAGGAATATGACTTTTTTATCTTCATGGGTTTAAGATCGGTTCTTTATTTAAATTATTAGTGTGTATGTTTTTCAAGAAAATAGTGTTTGCAGTCACATGAAACACACTTCCTTTAACTACTACTACTCCATGGCTCTACAGTCCTTGTAGGACCTTGGCCTCCTTCACGACCATCTTCCAGTCGTCTCTGTGTGCACGTTTCCTCCAGTTTGAGACACCCATCCTCTTCAGGTCCTCCCTCACATCATCCATCCACCTTACACTTCCTTTAAATTGGTGCCAATAAGCAACTATTCATGGAAAAGTAGCAGAAATATCTGCTTCACGTGCACTTCTAGCCTTTAAGTGCAGCACAAATAATTTTTGAAACATCCAGTTAAATGATATTACTGCATGGTTTAAATCAGTACTTGTGCAAATATAACACGCAAAGAAAAAGAGCTTATGCTGGTACAAAGACTCAAGTAGCATATTTAATCTTTGCAAAAGGCTAGTATCCTCCCTTGTCTGCTGAATGTGGACGTTCAGTTGCAGTGTGGTTTTTGTCAAGGCTTTTTTGTGGAACTTAGACACATGTCTTGGAAAATTAATACACAATAATCAATGCCTATGTTGGTATATTGGTTTGTTTTTAATAGGTATCAAGCATGAAAAATTGTAATGAACAGAAGGCAGAGAAAAGCCATGTGTAGATAAATACATGGAAATTCTGGGTGAGCAGAATTATGACTTCAAGTTTGGGGCTGACAGAATTTTGGGCACTTGATTTATGTTACTCAGAGTTTACATTAAGTACAGAACAACAGATGTAATGTTTCCTATAAAAACTGTGTGTCTAAAGAATGTGAAATTAAAACTGCTGTTTTGAAATTTCAGTATTTAACTGGCTCCTGTTGTAAAACATTGTGTTTTGACCAGCCTTCATGTAGAAACTGTTGCTCTGTCTTATTTTTTCCAGTCTCCAGCAATGAGAACGTGTGTCTTAGGAATAATGGGAGAAATAGTACTACGTATGCTGAGTGTAGACAATTTAGAAGAGAGTTCCCGTGATATGCGAGATCAGTTCCTTGATCATCTTGAGGATCACTTGCATGATGTGAATGCATTTGTCAGGGTGAAGGTGAGATTAAAATGCTGATAAAATTAAGTTAAAGTAAGGTAGAACAATTCCCATCTACTTTTCTGCTGATGATCTGATGGAACTGATGAAACTTCTGCTATCACTCGAAGAAAAAATAGACCAAAAAATGAATAAAGTAGTGTAATACAATCGAAGTCAAAGCAATAAAATTTGGGCTTGATGTGGTCAAATTTGGCTGTTGCTTTGAGATTGGCTTACTATAACATGTAAGTGATATGTGCTTAGAGATGTGAGACATGTGCAAAATATTTTGAGACATTTTCTGCTTCTTTATTTAGAGCTCAGAGGACTTGATATATACAGGTAAAGAAAAGACAGTGCCTGTGTTTAATTGAGCACCATGTGCTGGGGGGAGTAGATATGAAGTTCCAAATGTTCTTAATCTGGGCAGCAAATAAAGCTAAATGGTCAGCTTCATGACCTGGCTACTATGTTAATGAGGAGAGTGAGCCAATTACCCATTGCATAGGCTGGATGGATCCCAGAACCATTGTGGGTGCTCAGGAGAAGAGAAAATCTCTTACCCATCTTGGAATTGAATCTGATTCCTTGAGTGCGCAATCCGTAATGTGGTCAGTCACTGTATCGACTAAGCTTAACCAGCTCATGAGGACTTGCTATGTGTTATTTAATGACAATGTCATTTTCTGTAGACTGTATCATGGTGTTTCTCTGTCAGCAAACAAGTTTTCCTGAACTTAGCAAAACAAAGATGTTGGTACCATTGTAAAAAATTTATGGATGTACTTAGAGGATTTTCCAGGCCAAGAAGATGGCAGATATGGACTTACTAGTTCAAAAATCTTATTTTCCAAACAAAATGTACTTAGTTGGTTTTTCTAGTAGGCCCTCAATGTATGGTTGGTGATAGATGAATGAATGAGTGTGAATGAATATGAAGCAGTGATGGAATGGTAATGACAGTGGGAAAACTGAAGTACTCAGAGGAAAATCTGTCCCTTTGCTACTGTGGCATCTACAAATCCAAAATGGACTGGCCGGGAGTAGGCCCCTGTGATGACGGGCTGTCAACCAACTGCCTGAACCAAGGTACAGTCATGTGTTTAGAGTAGGAAATGCATTTTGGAATGCAGTAGTCTGCAGTTGCACATACATGTACCATTATGTAGTGCATTTTTAATTAAATCTTGAAACTCATGTGTAGATGTTCCACATTTTCTTACGGAGCAGGTGTGTAGTGTCCCATATACACCATAGTAGGATGATTTAGCTAAGACAAGGTAAGCAAAGCAAAATGTACGATATTTTTTGGGCCATAAGATGCATGAAGATTTTAGAACATAAAGTTAGGGGAAAAATATGTTATTCACATTTCAGTCTCACACTCTTAAATATTACTCAACACAATGGCAGTGCAGTTTGAAGCTTTATACTGGTTGTAGAATCCCATTAAATCTTCAGCACTGCTGTCACACTTATTTTAGTTGTCCTTGCCTGACTAGCTTAATAGACCTCTCCATCAACAAGAACATAAAAATTATAATGATGCATTAGAGTGAAAACCACTAAAGCCAGGGTTGAATGTACATTAAATTATTGCACCGTATCTTTATTCAGACTGTCCTGTATGTAATTTTTAACATACAAAAGATTGTTTCATTCAGAATTTGCAGGAATGTTTATGTTCTGTCTCCCCATGTCTCATTCCATTGGTTCATTATTTGTCGCTGTCCAGCACATAGCTTGAAAATAGACCGTACTGTTGTTTGACACGTTATGAAAATATAACCACAATAAAAATTGGTTTGCTTCTTCAGACCCATTGTTACACAACATTTTAGGACCCTAAATTAAGCAATGATAGGGTGGCTAATGTGTTTGTTGGATTTGGTGTTAGAATTAGCTTGGTTGAGGTGTTATTAATGAGACATGGCCTGACATATGCTTTATGCTTGTCTTGTAAAGTAAGGAAAGTGGGCTAAGAAGTTTATGATCATTCAAACGTGAGGATGATGTCTTGTAGGAGACAGGCTGCCACTTGTTCTCCCAGAAACATCACAACTTAATTATACCAAAGGCTGCAGACATTGAACTTTTAACTGTGTTTAGGCAATAAATTATCAGAATTCAAGAGTGTTTGTTCTTTGTGTTTAAAAATTATGTAATTGCACCATTCCAGGTTCTTCAAATATGGCAACGTCTCTGCCAAGAGAAATGTATTCCCTTGTCGCGGCAGGGTCAGGTGTTGAAACTGGTTGTAGGTCGCCTTCAGGACAAGAGTTGCAATGTCAAGAAAAATGCTATGCATTTGGTCACAACATTTCTTGAAGGGAATCCATTTGCAGCTAAGGTTTGTTGTGCTATTTTATTTTCAATGTCATATCAACAACCATTTTAAGTACAACATCCAAGAAAATCTATATATTTTTTTTTAGCTTAAGACCGATTATCAAGGGCGTGCATACATGAATATTGGGAAGCTGTTAAAGTTTGTACATTTTACCTAACAGGCTGAGTTTAAAATATTATGCAATTGTTTTATGTGTAATTGAAGGGCTTGTTCAGGGTAAAATGGCTTTGTAGATAATAAAAGTAAAATATAGAGGAAGAATATACAAATTAAACACTAACATAATTCACTGGTTATAGTGAGGTACCCCTAGTTTTTTTAATCAGTCCCCTACTTGTTTTGGCCCAGCTGAGCTATTATCTACTAGTTTCCAGTAGTAGAATGAGAAGTGTACGAAAAGTTACAATGGATGTACCAGTAAAAGAGTTATTCATAGAAAATTCTAAAAGATTTGCGATATGATTGAAACATGCCAATAATCAGTCACATAATTTTAAATATAATTGTACTGCCAGTAGCCTTACAGATAGAATGCTGCTTTTTCTTAACCTTGAAATGACCTGCATTTGCACACATGAATGCACGTCAGTAGCACCCCAAGAAATTAATTTTTTTTTCACAGTTTTACTGTGCATCTTGATATTGTCACGTCTTTATTTATCAAACTGAATGCACAATTAGATTGTTCTAGAAATGTTAAAACTTACATTGAAATGTTCCTACATGTTTTGGTTTAACATCCATCATCAGGGAGCTTATTGTCATGCTTTGCTAAAGTTATAATTATTAAAATATTTAGTTAAAAACGTTGTTATGAGTCAGTTCAGTCATGTGGCTGCAGCCACATGCATTCAGTTTGATAAATAAAGACGTGACAGCACCCCCCCCCCCCCCCCCCCAAAAGCAATTCTAAGACGGTTTTGCAGAAAGAGAAAATGCTCTTGGTTGTGCATGTATGCCATAATAATCG
>Ga0123354_10002736_pt1 | contig 23654 bp, 18 predicted proteins | sample TergutLab28metaG_2_FD_97872 | JGI IMG/M metagenome (GOLD analysis project Ga0123354, IMG submission 97872) | Labiotermes labralis P4 segment gut microbial communities from Petit-Saut dam, French Guiana - Lab288 P4 | ecosystem: Host-associated > Arthropoda: Insects > Digestive system > Gut ... | reverse complement strand
TGGAATTTTTCATTGACATAATCCTTCCGATCGCACTATGGCCCTGGGGTCGACTCAGCCTCTAACAGAAATGAGTACCAGGAGCATTTCCTGGGGGTAAAGGCGGCCGATGCGTAAGGCTGACAACCTTACCACCATCCCATGCCGTTGTCATGTAACATGGAAACCTTAACTTTCTGGAACCCTCTAGGCCACTCCAGACCTGTAACGGCACTGCTTTACCGTTTACATGTAGGTTTAGTCATAGTCGTGATCAGTATTCGAACCTGGTACCTGCAATTTCAGTCAGTAAAGGTGTGGAATTATGAACATTTTCTTTTTTATGTACGCAAGCGTCAGTGGGACTGTGTCCTTAAATTACAGCAACCAGCAGTATAAAACAGCCGGGTACCTCAATCGGTATAGCGACTGACTACAGGCTGGACGGTCCGGGATCAAATCCCGGTGGGGACGAGATTTTCCACCCGTCCAGACTGGCCCTGGAGCCCACCCAGCCTCCTGTACAATGGGTACCGAGTCTTTCCCGGGGGTAAAGTTCGGCCGGGGCGTGCTGCTGACCACTCACCCCCTTCTAGTGCCGCGGTCATGGAAGAGTAGAGCTATACCTCTACCCACCCTCTGGGCCACACCGGGCCTTTAACGGGAACGCTTTACCTTTACATTTTAGTAGTATGAAACATTACATACGTACTACGGACAAGACTGGAGCATCGAGTAAGATTCAAAAAGAGTTTACAAGAAGCCGTCCAATTAATGAGCGTGTGCAGTGATCAGGAGCCAATTAACGTGATGATAACAACAGCTAATGTTCATCTGCTAATCGGTGCCATATTTATGCAACACCAGTAGTCTTCAAATGCAATGTTCTTCATCCTTCCATATTTCAAAGCACTGTATACCGAGCCGGCTAGCTAAAGCTGCAGCGCTACTGACTTGTGTTCTGGAGGTGACCTTTCGCATCCCGGGCGTGCCATCCGCTATCCAGACGGAGACTTACTCCGATTTACGTCAGCTCCTTCAGGAAAATGTCAAGATGTTACCAACAAATAAGACCACTCGCTAACCCATTTTAATTCATTTTTCGCCGTCATCGCAACGTTCTTTGCTGTGTCGGCTGTTCTGCTGATTGCCACTACATAAGCCATAAGTAAATCATAGCATCGTTAACGGGCAAACATTGCTATTTAAATTTTAAAATAAAGCTTCTGAATGTTGTGGTTTGGCGTGTTAACAAGGATTCTGGTTTGTTCTGGAGTTGCCTTATTTTGTGCGTTTTACGTGAGTCCATTTGGAACATCCTACTGTTCTAAACATCGCGCTTGCTTTTCAGCTGAAATACCGGAAGCGATTTGGAAACCTGATTGGAACTGCCAGTAACGAACTGTGCGATAGGCCTGTAACTATTTAGAATCGTGATGCCTTCTGTTCTTATTTTCTGTACGGTTCTGTTTCGGTAGAAGACGTTACTTCTCGCGGCTGAAGTTGGGGTTGGCGGGTGATTCGTAACCTCCGCACTTGAAAGGTCGCTGTCCTTCTGAGTCACCATTTTGAAAGTTTCCTATCTTCAGTAGCTGATACAGGTTTGTTTTTAAGGCGGAATTCTTGTTCGGTGAAAGAGCAAATTGTAACTCTGAAACCAAATGTGGCCGTGAAATGCATCAGTATGTGGAAACTGTACCTACGACTTTGAACAATGTAATCTTGCTGTTAGAATGGCTTACGTAAGAGTCCTGGGAAACAGACAGGCCTACTTGCATGAAGGTCGTGCTACAATGTCGAAGTTCCGAGAATCGACTTCTAGGTCGATGTATTGACATTCCGGACTAGCGGTCAGTTATTTATATATGTAATGCTTTGTTTTCGTGGAAACTTGAGTTTTGTTCGGTCACCTTTATAAGAATTGGCGGACAAGGTATAGGATAATAAAATATTGACTGTGCGTGTACAATTCTTAGCGTTACAGCTGGTCTGAGTTTTGTTCCTTCCCAGTAGTAGTGTAAAAGAACAGGTGCTCTAAGCGGAATGGTGTACCGGTAACGCAGTGGATTTATGGTTGAGAGGTACCACGCTAGAATCTCAACCGGGACACTGGATACCCTGATGGAAACTTTCGTGGTTTTATTCAGTCTCTAGACGATTATCTTGATAGTACCTCAATGAGGTCTCCTTACAAAATTCTTTCCAGTTCGTTATTCGTCCTACAATTCTACTTCTTTTGGTCCGAGCTACTGGCAGCGTCGTAAAACGAACCACAAAAAAGGAACCCAGAAGAATAGGTGGAGTTTGCAGTCCGTGATTATAAAGGCTTGGAAGTATGAATACTTCAGGTGAAGACGGACGAAATCCGCTTCCTGGTCGAGTTGTTTCAAAAGCTCTTCATCCATGTCCTAAGGAAAAACAGACTTTTAATGTGCGTCCTTGTATTTCGGCATCCTCTTTCGTGGAATATGAAAGATTTGTGAAATGCTGAGGACGGTATAGCAACATTTCTTTTCATCCTCTGTACAAAGGACATGCAAAGAGCGTGTACTGGGGAAGCCATGACTCTTATTCCGACCATTTGCATGTTCCATCTTCGTAACTAATTTCAGTTCAGTTTCATTTCTATGTGTGAATTAAATTTACCGGCTTATTTTGGTTCTCCGTCGAGTCCCCCTACTCTGAGACTGAGACTAAAGGGGTTGGTGACCGGCGACCTGTGCATTACGGCTGTGTTTGGTCTTTGTGAAGTGACCACTACTTTACATAAAGCACACGTGTAACTTCATCGATTTTTTTTTAAAAATTGGTAATAAAAAGAGGTATATAGCACATGCCATTAAAAATAGAGATGTTTTACGTTCTGTCTCCTTTATTTGAAGCGTTGAGGGTGTAAGGGATAAGGCCTGTAGATACGAATTTCCGATTGTTGGATGAGTAGCTTTGCAACCTTACGTAACGGACTGCTGTTCACCTGACTTGTCTCCTAGAGGGAGAAATGGATACTGATAACTGTCGAAGAACATCGTGGCCGTGTAACAAGTATGGTGTTGGAAGAGAAAAAAAATTATAGCATTTGTAGCCGAAGAGATTTTTTATTGGACGTTGATATGAGTAATGCTCTAAACTTGAAATGACGTTAATTAAGAAATGAAATGACTTAATATGAATTGTGCAGGTTTCACACAAAAGACGTTTAAGTAAGGGGGTTGACTAATCAGGCGTTTAAAATAGTAAGGCAGATACTTGAACTCACATCTCAAATGCATGGCTACATACAGTCTTTTCGCATGCTCTTTGACGTATTTTTGCTGAATTCCGTATGGCTTATGATGCATATATTTAGAGGAACCCAAAGATGATGATCTTTTGGGTCGGTGCCAAACGAATTGTGTGCTTGTATGGGACGACTGGAGAAGTGAATCGGGGAGTCATAAAGGAAGAAACGGCTTGGTAGATCTTAGTACAGATGGAAGGATCGTAGTAATACAGGTAGGTAACACAACAGCGAGTGTGATGAGTGCAGTCACAATTCACGGGGCTCACAAACCCTGTACCTATCTGCGAATTACACTGACAGTGACATGGGTATTTGGCTGTAATCTAATCGGGAATTAACATACTTAACAGAATTGGAATAAACATGATTTGGCGACATTAATATACCTTATTTGTAAGGTAAGAGGAGCATTTTTTTTTGTGTAGGCTGTTTCTGTCCCTCTCTCCGTGGTCTGGTTCCAACATCTAAATCGTTGGACAGACTAAAAATTAAATATAGGAGGTTCACTGAAAGTTGTCTGAAATTGCCAGTTATTCTTCAAACCAGACAACAATAATGGGCGCTTTACACGACTTACAGTCGTGTCTGACTGCATGTCTACTGTTACTGGGTGTAACTGACTTTGCGTTTATTTAAGCGAAAAATGTCTTAAAGAAAAGTTATGGGAAGAAATTAAACCCATTTTTATGGCATGAGGTGTTACGGATTCCTAATTAATTAACCTAATTAATTTTTTCTGTCGTAACTAAAACGTGAGAATCGTTGGACTGATCGAAGGATTTTTTATTGTGGGTCTATGCGCTCTCATTAAAGGTCATGTCCATTTGTCTGTCTTTATAAATAAAGGCATATTAACAACCGTCAATAACTCAACTTTATAAAAATAATATCTCTCTTTCGCACATGATCTGTATACTTCCTAATATGTTTCAAATATGAGGCTGAAGATGACCCCTAGAGAGTCGAAACATGTAGCTGGTTTTTTATGTTTTGCTGACCGTGCATCTCAGTATAATCGTAGTAATTAACCAACTTAATGCACAGATTATTCTTTTATAATTAGTTTATTATATGCCTCTACATGTTTCGAGCACTAAGATTATGTAGCTGGTTAACTTATTATTTTTATAAAGACTTTGACGGTTGTTAATCTGCCTTTATTCTCCAACACAACGGGGTGCATAAAGTTAAGATTCGTCTGTCTTTATGTCAACATAGGCACGTAAGTCATTGGACAGATTTTCCACAAAAAAGTTCATTGTGAGAGCTTTTGGCTAAAAGTTGCACGGCGCTTCATTTTCCTGTCATATTGACTTCTTTACCTAAGGTCATAACTAGACTTTTTGATGTACTCGTGATTGTGAAGGTAAAAAGGTGAAGGTTTTCCATGTCCCCGCAAAGAAGAAATATAAGCGGAGTAGACTATAGCTTCACTTATACGTAACGTTGACATTAGATAGAGGTAGTGGTTAACTTCACGCCCCGTTCGTTTTACCCTCGGTACCCATTGAGTAGGAGGCTGGGTGGACCACAGAGCTGGTCTGGACGTTTTGGAGAAAAGAAACTCTTACCCCTGTCGGGATTTAAACCCCGTACCGTTCAACCCGCAGTCTAGTCACGATACCTACTTCATTACCCTGGATATCACACATTATTAGATTTTATAAACATGCTGGAGATACTAGTATTTCTTAGCGCCATGTGGTGTTTGTCGAAATTTATTACTACAAACACGTTACTGACGTATCGAGTACACAGTTCAAATTTTAGTGTTAGCGGATTTTTGAACACTAATTTGAATAGTGACCACAGTAAACCGCACTTGCAGTAGTTTGTGATAAGACGATGGATATATCACGTGACGATATTACGATAGTACCGACACGTGTAGTGAGTGTGAATGAGTCAACGGTGTTAGCTACTGGAATACACAGTATCAATAAAGACTGCAAATAAGGTAAGGTAACTGCAAAATGCCCCGGAATCTGTGTGCTGCCTTGTGGAGTACAGTAGGCACGGTATCGTTACAAACCTGAGGAATTGTTTTCCTTGTAGCCCTAATGTATTTTGGCACGTGGATAACCTCAACAGTTGACAGCTTTTCTGAAGCGGATATATTTGTTCTCTTTTGTACAGTGTTTGTGGGCGGGTATGTTTAGATCATTCTTGTCTATTGTATTGTCCAGTCTTCGTGGTCAGGTCAGTTTACATCGGTGTTGTCCACCGTGTTGTCTAATTTTATGTTAAAGGGGAAGGAACTGTCTGTTACAGGGCCGATTTTGCGAAGGCGGTATCATGCTTTGGCGTCCCATTTGGTAGGGGGTGCATCTGCAAGACTAGGCGAACTGGCGGATCAGTCTATCCCGTCTTGGAAAAATCGTCATGAGTCCAAATTACGGTTGCGACGTGGAGCTTATGTTGTGTGAAATTTGTTACCAAATTTTGAATACAATTCGAAGACGAAATAAGTGTGTTTACTTAAGCGAACTGGTTGTAAGAGTTAAAGTTTGAAATGGGATAACAGTAAAAAGATAAATCCGTCCCAGTACAGGCCCGAGGTGCCCAGATTCCAGGAAGTTAAGGTTCCCAGATTACGTAACAGTGGCCCAGGATGGTGGTAAGGTTGTCAGCCTTACGCAACGGCCGTTTTTACCCCCAGGAAATACTCCTGGTACGCATTTCTGTTAGAGGCTGAGTCGACCCCTAGGGCCATAGTGCGATAGGAAGGATTATGTCAGTGAAAGATTCCAGTGACACCATCTGGAATCGAACCAGCGACCTTCCGATTTGTAGCACAGCACCTTAACCACTGTGCTACCGCGGTCCCCGGAATAACTGTAGCAGCAGTTATTTTTTGCCGTAATGCTCGAGGGATATTCCCTTTTTTAAAAAGGGAAATCTTTATTCTAAAAAATAATTTTATATTGGGCGTCAGATATGACATTTAATTGGATAAAGGTGGATATAGTATTTTGTGTCTAAAAGTGACAGCTGTTAATCAGACGAAGTTTATTCTGTGTATGTGGGTGACAGAGAAGAGATAAGTGTCCATCACTTGCATTGTGTTTTAAGAGAGGCCGAGATAACTCGTGTTGTAGGGTGAGATAAGATAAGTATCGGTTGGTACTGTGTTCAGTACATGGCTGTCATTTCACTGCTCTTACTGAACGTTCAAACAAAAGTCTGCCGAAACGTAACATCGATGCCAGCTGTATAGCGCGGTGTGTACAGTTGAGCGTGAAAAAACTCGTCAGTTGCACATGTGGTAATGCTGCAAACACAAGCGTTCTGACGGTAATCATTACGTCATCCGTGATAATTCAACTGTTGGCCTGGTTGTGCTGCGCAACCTATTAGTGTGTTTGGATGGTTGCGCACTGCAATAACGAATAGCTTGGCGTGAAGTTGGAGGCAGCAGGTTTATCCGAAACGTATACATCTAACAAAGTATGAAAATTTTCTCAGATTTTAGCTGAAAATGGAGAGTATGTGTAGGTTTTAAGTACAGGTCTTCAGTATGAATTTTCATGCGTGTTCGTCTATTTGGAGTGGAGCTGTTCCATGCGGACAGACGGACGGACGTGAAGTTAACAGCCGCTTTTCGCAGTTGCTTTGCCGACGTGCCTAAAATATATATTTATCTTAATGTAATACCTCCGAGGATCGAATCCCGGTGGAGGCGCAATTTTCCCCGCCCATCTAGACCGGCCCTGGGGCCCACGCAATCTCCTGTACAATGGGTACCGGGTCCCGTTCCCGGGGGTAAAGCGGCCGAGACGTGGCGTTGAACACCCACCCCAGTGTAGCGCCGAGATTAAAGAAAGTGTAGAGCTATACCTCCACTCCCCCTTATGGCCTTCGTAGCCTTTTCTGGGGTGACCTTTACCTTTCACCTTAAAGTAATACCAGTTACTTTTTTTTTTTATCGTTTTCCCGAGCACAGAAGTTGTGCCGCATAGAAAGCCTGCATCCACCGGGACATACCTGTCACAGGTGCTGTGCTCAGAGAAACGACAAATGAGACACTGTCGCGTATGCTGGATCTTGGACTGGATTTGTATGTTTCAGCTTAAAGATCGTTGCGAGTTTGCTGAATTCTGTTAGGAACTTTGGTTCATATGAACGGCGGGGAGTATGTTGAGTACCCGAGCGACTACTAACTGCTCAAGAAGAAGTGTGGTCCATGAAGTTATTTTCTTCGTTACGGGTTTACGCATAATTTGTGGTAATAACGCAGCGTTGTGCTGATGGCCTATCTCTTTTAGTGTAGCATGAACGGTGTGTACATACTGCACAGTGTCTGCTCTGAAACTCCTGAACGGATTTACACAATATAATAGCTGTGTGCAATGGAAATATTATGTAGAATGTATCTCAGTAATAATAATTGCGATCTGTATTTGAGGCTTGTAGTACGCAAAATATTCATATCTTAATACGTTGTCATTTTCGAATCAGAAAACTGTCTGTCCCTGTAAACTTGGATATTAAAGAAAATTTAATGGACGCTGGAGAAAGGTAGTATATCCATTTATTCCTGGTTTGCTTGTCAACAAATGGTCTTGTGTGTCTGTTTATGAACAGATCTCGTTTCTGCCACGTGAGTGCACCACAAACTATTAAACACGAAAGAAGAGCAATGAATGTTTAACATATTTATATCTTAGGGAAATAGGGGCTCGACCATTGAGCGAGCAGTGTCTTTGGGACTGAATATCTCTATGACTGACTGACTGACTGACTGACTGAATAACTAAATAACTAACTAATTAACCAATAATTCCATTGAGTGGAGTCCTTCTTCAGAAGTTCATAGGTTCTCAAATAGCTAAGAAGCCCGTAGTTTCATAACCACATTCACAATAGACCGTCACCTGTTCTGTCCTGAGCCAGATCAATCCAGTCCATGCCCCCAACTGACTTTTTTTAAGATCCGTTTAATATTATCCTCCCACTTACGCATAAGTCTTCTGAGTGGTGTCATTTCCTCAGTTTCCGCACTAAACCCAACATGCACCTCCGCTTTCCCCCATACTTGTCTCTTCCTTCACATTTTGCTTCATTTGATTTCGCGAATAATATTTAGTGAGGAGTACAGGCCATATAGCTCCTCATTATTATCTACACTACCCTGTTATCTCGTCCCTCTTAAGCTCAAGTATCTTCCTCAGCACCCTATTCTCGAACACCCTCAACCTGTTTCCCTCCCTCAGTGTACGAGACGAAGGTTCACGCCCATTCAAAACGAATATCAAGACTTTTCAGCACAATTTGTATGTAGTGAATATCGTATGTGAAAATGTCTTACTTACTGCCAGACTTATTTTTTGCGGAACCAGATCTTGCATCCGGCCCATCTGAAGAACGTTCTGCCCCAGTTTTAACTTGTGCATTGGATTTCCTTTTTTTTTAACATTTTAACTTTGTCTGGTTCTTGGTTACTCAGAAATTTATTGACATGCTTTTAAGTTATGCATAGCAAAGTTTTAATTTGTAGAAGGGAACAGTATTAGTATGAACCTAACCTTAACTGTGTGTTTACGATATAGGTATACATACGGGTTTCTCCGTGGGTCGGGATGGCGTAGACGGTATAGCGACACGCTACGGGCTTGACGGTCCGGGATCGAATCCCATTGGGGTCGAGATTTTCAGCACCCGTCTTTCACGCAGCCTCGTATACATTGTGTACCGGGTCTTTCCCGGGCGTAAAGCGGCCGGGGCGTGGCTTTAACCACCCATCCCCATGTAGCGCCGAGGTTAAAAAAGAGTATAGTTATACCACTGCTTATCCTCTGGGCCTTCGTGGCCTGTTCTAGGGTGTACTTTACCTTTATCCTACCTTACGGGTTTCTCATTTGATATACTTAGGCCTGTGTTTGCTTTAAAATTTTCACAACTACACGAAGCATAATATGAATTTGCTCAGACTACTGTTATCGAGTATGAATTAACTGTTCTTTATTGCTTCTGTTTTCAGGTAAGTGATCATACAAGCAGAAATACGTCATGCTGGTGGAAAGACACCTGTATAGTAAGTAGACTTACCTGATTTGTTACAAATTTTTATGTGTACCTAAACTGAATAGTCAGTTCGCTGTATGTGGGACGCGACGCGTTTTGTTACAAGTGCTGTCACCTGTTACTAGAGAGATAATGTATTTTTAGTTTATGTATTAGGGAACTAGGATACTAGGTTCCGGCTTGACAGTATTCGCCTTTACTGGCTATAGCAAGAAAGGGCAACATTAATCTGCAGCTCTGAAATGCATGCAGATCACAGATACATCTTCTAGGCCTGTTGAGCGTCAGTGTCATGAATGTTTATGCTGGAAGAGGACTTGCACTTCTCACAGAGTACAAAGTTATATGCAGTGACCGACAGCAACCATTACTCGACAGACGAACTAAATTGTTTAGCGTTAAGGAGAGGGAGGAAGGAAAGGGGCGTGGCGATAATACGGACAAATAAAAGAGCTGAGAAAGGCATACGGGAGAAGGGCGAGGAAATAAAGGTGCGAAAGAGTTGTAACGGATTAAGAAATAAAATGAATGGGGTTTCCCCGAGAAAGTAAACGTGCCCATGCGCTGAAAAGTCAGTGGCAGATGTCGTGATATTTTGAGATTTTTAACACACATGCATAATGTATTATTGGTGCCGCCTTTAAGTTGAGGTCTAAAACTTAATAGTATGACCAAATTAATCTAGTCGTATGTAATCTGAAAACTGTAACTAATGAAGATGCTTTCCGTTGAATTTTCAACGGACCTGTACCAGCATACAAAACCTGAATTGTCCTCTCGTGTGCTTTTCCCTAGCTTACCTAGTGTACGTGAAATGTATTGACTTCGTTGCTGCATGTAGGAACCTAGGCTCTATTACGGCTCAAAATCTGCTAAATTATGCGAAGTGAAAGTCGTTGTTTCACGACGTTCATTTCATCTCGCCGGTTGCAGGAGCCCATGTAACTGACTCTTTAGTGTCGCATTAACTTTGGGTTTTAAGCGTAGAGCCAGAAATTTAGAAACGAATAGCATGGGGTCCGTTGTAGGGTTGAATCCGATGGCTGCATGGGAACGGCGCTTGTAGCTTACTCTCTTATGTTCTTAAAGAGCATTGTCGTGATTGGGGAATATGCCATTTGGTGAAAACTGAGTCTCAGAGTGGTATATCTTAGAACAGGGCTGCACAATCCCGTGCGACTGATTATTTTTACCGGGGCGCCTAATATTTTCAGTGTAATTACTACAGTTTTATTAATTTGTACACAAAAATGTGTATCATTCACATCCCCCCCCCCCTGGCGCTGCGGCCCAACGCGGGCCATGGCCTCCTCATTGTTAGGGTTTCTAGATCACACACCGACGCATCACAGTCGGTAGGACTCCTCTGGACGCGTGATCAGTGCGTCGCAGAGACCTCTATCTGACAACACACAACACTCACAACAGACAGACATCCATGTCCCCGGTGGGATTGGAACCCACGATCTCAGCAGGCGAGTGGCCGTAGACCTACGCCTTAGACCGCGCGACCACTGGGACCGGCATCATTCACACGCACCTAGCCAAAAGTACCGGATAAGAGCGAGGTTCACAGGTCACTTCAGAATAGTGGGTCCTCATTTTGGAACGTGCTTCAATTCGCACTTCTGGCGCCAAGAAATTAAGAGGTGGTGCCTGGATTTTTGGAAAATTTGTGCAACCATGTCTTTGAGTGACACAGTGAGCGCAGCGCATATTGTCCATATCCCTTCCTTTTTTTATTTAAGCGCCCTTTTTCCCTATTTCAAATTATGCATTGTTCGCCTAGCCGAACTATTTTGTAGTTTGCACGTAACATCAGACACACCTGCATTTTGTGAAGTATGTTGCGCGGGTTACTGAATGGATAATTATCGCCCTTGTCTTTCTCGGGGAACGTGTTAACCTTTTAAAACTCGGTAGTAAATAAATGTGTGTACACCACATGAATTACTTTGAAGGAACTCGTCACTGTTGTCAAAGAGTGTATTTATGGGTTTCTTACGAGTGTCAGAATAAACGTAGTGTATTTCCTCGCAGGGAATAACCGACTTGTTTTAGTAGTGTATGTGAAGTATGTTTCCCTGAAGTGGGAACTGAATTTTGAAGTATTATTTAAATTTACTTCAGGCATCAGATATTTAAATTAGTGAGTGAATGAATTAATCGAAGTTTAGAGCACTTCACATTCATAATAGACGTTTGCTCCTGCTCTTCGCCTTATCTTTCTCTTTCACTAGGTACAGTATTAGTCTAAAGACTTGTTTCTGATTTTTTATGGTCTATCTGCCCTTTATTTTCTTGGATGACTTGTATTTCCTTTTATTTGTGGTCGACATTTGAGAATGAGTATTATTTTGCGGGATTTCAGGCTTGCAGTACGGTGTATGTGAGGCCTTCGCTGTTCTGGGATGTTACAGAGCTTTGGTTAGTAGTTAGTCCCGAAACGTCGGTAACCATCTACCTACCAATGCTGCGTAGCATCCCAGAAGAGCCAAGACCATGGTTATTATTTTCTTTGCCGGCCATTCGTTTATGGCAGCCATTGTGTTACGGGATCTCAGTTTCCTTTGTCATGTTTCTTGACTGATGTTTAGAATTTGCCATGAATGCATACTCTACCGTTTAAGAACACTTGTACGCCAGCAAGTTAATTTTATTTGTGTATTATTTTTTTTCAAATATGAGATTAGAACCTACAGATTCATGTAAAACAGTTGGCGAACTGTCTGTTAGGCATGCTCATTACCAAACTCTGTTTCAGTAACGTCAGTAGTTTTAGTGATCTGACACATTTCATTTAGCCACTGATGCATGGTATGAATGAAACGTGCTACGCTTTGCGTTCAGATACAATTTACGTTTTCAAACAGTTTGCCCACACGTCTTTCAGCATCAGACTGCCAGCCACAATGAGCCTATAACCTACTAGGAAGTTCTTAGTACGGTATTGCTCTAGGGTTCAGTGGTGTTTCAGGCAACCAGGCCGACGCGGCTGATGACATGCCTCTGAAGTTCGTAGCAATTGCAGTATTTGTTTGTCCACTGTTACAACGGTGCGCCGTGTCGGGAGCGGAGGTCTGTCATGGTATGCTGTAAATTGCGCGGTTCGTGTGAAGTTTTGGCTGGTAGTGTTTTTGTCGTATAGTTCGCGTGCGGACTAAGGCCACGGAGTTTAGTTTAGTTAGTGTTTTTGTCGTAGCCCATGCCTACGGTTATTTGTCTAGATGGCATTTGTGTAAAGAGGTTGGCCCGACTTGACTGGAGGCATGTCCGACTCTCCCGCCTTAGCCCGTCCACACAGTTTTCCCAAGGACCAAGTAAAGCACCGGCTCTGAACTGCTGCAGTCACTCAGCATGTATGCTGTCGAATGCTGAAATTTCTGGGGGGGGGGATAGGCATGTCTTTAAAGTTCCGACAGATAATTTTTGCAGCTGAAACATATCAGGAAGTCAATATTCAGGCGAACAAAATGTCGTGTCGCCCAGTTTCTTTAATCATTTTTTCGGTCTGTCTTCCCCAAACTTCCATTTGTTTCCCATATTTTTTAGAACTACGGAAGTTTACGAAAAAGGAATTTTTCGTAATACTAAAAACGAAATCATGCTTGTAGCTACTACTGTTATACTTTTGGGGGTGGGGGGTGGGGGGGAGTTTGGGTCCGGGGAATATCACAGTATCGTAGGCCTGTATGAGCCCTCAGCCGAAAAAAAATTAAAAACACTTCTGCGAATTATTTTGAGGTTTACCTATTTTCCGCCAGGATTTTTCGTAAAATGCCCTATTAAAACAACGGCACTACTTTGCTACATTGTTATTATTACTGTTATTGTTAAATGTTCCCGTTGACCAGTTTTTATGAGGGTATTTACCGCCTTGGAGCTTGATGGTGATCGCCAGGTAACGAAGCAGACCTAGATCACGTTGCACTTTGGGACCTCATACGATTGCCTGGCAGCCAGACCGGAAGGTAAGAAACGGACCGCACTAGGCGAAATACGCGTGCCTGGTGTTGCTTTGCCTTTGGGACCGAGTTCATGACCGCTGGCACACCAGTTAACATATCCGCGGTGTGGCGAGTGTAGTATGATGACCTGCTCCCAGGAGAAGTCACGTTCAGTAGCGTGTTGTCATGGTGACCACTGCTACTGGCTCTGTAGCAGCAAACCTCGGAACCGTCATCATCTACCATGCCATGACGTTGCCCGATTCGACCAATATCCGTTTTCCCTCATATATGCCGCCAACAAATGTGTGAGGAACTTACACGTAATAATTTCCCTACATTTGCGGGGATTAAATTCGTGGACCACGAATTTTTCAACATAAATCAGTTTGTGTCACAGCGTATACGGGGCCAATTTTTTGGCAAACTGTACGTAAACTGTCCCCGCACACCTGGGAACCACAACTATGGCTCACGAATTTTACAATACTCTTGCTAACGACTTTCGAACTGCAAATAAGACGCGACTACGAGAGGTCAAGATCTTCTACAAGATCGGTTATTGACTACAATTATAATACTAGTAGCCCAATTGCCTGTAATGTGCTAAAAATGATTTAATGAATAAATAGTGCTCTGCATGCTAAGTCGACCAGGTTCTTTGCGGTAGTATATGGTAGATCATCGTTTGTATCATTTATGAACTTGCATTGCTGCCGTCTTGTCAGTGATCAACGATAAATTTATGATAGTTGTCGAAACATCACCTGTAAACGGTAATTTTAAACGAATTATTACTATCATTATTTAATTTAATTTTGTTTATTTTTTATTTTATTTATTTATTTGCAACTTTCAATCCATTACTCACTGGATTCAACGCTTATGTTGCAGTCTTCCGTTTGTGTCGGACATACTGCTGTTCAGAAAGAACAGTGACTTGTTGCACCCCTGATGCCTCGAAAGGGGGCGCAATGAAAACGGATATAATATTTTCAATAATTTCAGAGTACTTAGCTCTGCAGAACAGTGAAGCTGGCTTTTAACGTAATGAGCTGGCGGGCCTTAGCAATGACGCTTTTCTCGCGAGCACATTTAATTAATGTTTATTTGTAAAAAGGTACTGCGCACACCAACCTGGTCCGCGTTAACCTATATTTACGTTAATTCTTAAGGGCGGGAATTTCCTGCTTAAAAGGAATTCGTTTGAAGCGGCGCTTCGCTGGTCCCAATTGATCACGTATAACGAGGTCCAGCTCTTTGTGGTTTTCGGTTTGTCATTATATCTTTATGTGTAATCTAACGAAGACCTTGCAGCTTGGATCTGTGTGCTATAGAGTAACATCGCTGTTTCTGACACAACTTAGTTTTGTTTACTGTAGGACCATTAGTCCGATTACATGGTTCATTTGGGTGGAAATGGTTTAATGCAAAGCGCTCTTCCCCTTCCTCGAAACTGCAATGAGAATTTTGTGCGTTACTTGTGTATTACTTCGGTCTTTCACGTTACTGGAGGACCCTTTCTTATTAGCTTGACATTGGTGTATGTAAATCTTGAGCTTAGAGTACAGTTTCTTCTTAAATCATGTATGGAACTAGGAAGGGTGAGTGGATCGAATTGGTAGGTCACGTGTGAAAATAACGTAACAAACTCCTTGTACATGCAAAGCGATGGGTGTGTTTTGTTGCCACTTCCTTTCTGGCTTGCTTAGTTACAGTTGATCGCTACCAATGATATTTTGTTAAAATTGAAATGTTGCATTGGGAAGTCAGAAGAACATGGTCACGGAGAGGGCGCATTCATAAGACATAGGATAGTTTCATACCTATAGGCTGGGAAATTCGGGTGCTTCTGCAACGAATTGTAGTCACCATGCTGGAGAACAAGCTGGTCCTTCTGCTCATCATTGCATTCAAGGGGAGAATAAATCAAATGATGTGTTGACATTAAGCGAAAAACCTCTTTTCATTCTTGTGCAGGCGTCCAATTTTAAATTGTTTGCCTCATTCGCACATTGTTATTTTTAATTTATCCATTACATTGGCATTGCTTGATTCTTTTTGTCTCACTCACTACTTTTTAAATCGCTGTTTATTTTCAAACTGATTCCTGGTGAAATGGATGAATAAAATTGATTGTGTTGATTGGTTATTTTGCTGTTTGTGTAATGTATCATTTACAGCCGCGAGAAAAAAAACTGTAGTTAAATCAAGCAGTTACGTTTCGTAGGGATAGGGGAATTGCAGATGGACAGGATGTTGCGTGCCTGGACTGTTGGATTTCAGTCCAATTTTACGCTTTCCAACTTTTCTGAGAAAAATGTTCGGCCACTCGCAGTACTCTGTGTTGCTGCTTGCATGCATGACCACGTAAGGCCTAAGTTAATATCGCCTGCCGCCAAGGGAACGGCCCAAAGAACTTGTTTGTGTTCACATACAGATAGATCCATGCTTGTGCCTGTCAAGGCTATCTTGCGCACAGGGGAGTGTCGTAGTGCTATTTCTTATACCCAATATTAGAAGGGATAAACTTTGATGTTGACATGTGGATGTTTGTTTCATACAGAGGACGTGTTGGAATTTTAACTGTGGTAGCCAAGTTGATACGTTTGGTTGCTAACAAAGGTATACCACTTTGTGGAAGTGGTCTTGCCGTACCCGCTTGTCTGCAATGGACCCAACTTCGAATCCCGGCTCGTGTCGTATGTCATTGTAACATATGTATCCGGGTTTTTAAAGGGATTTTTTGGGCATTATTTTAGAATATTATGACGTGTATGTTGAAATGATCAAGTCTTTCGACTTATCTCGACAACAGCCGCTGTTGTCAGCACGATAACATACACACGTGACCAGACAGATTTGATCAAAGTAGGATGAAGATCAGGTTGGCCACCTGAAGATGATGGAGGACAATATTTTCAAGAGTAGACCACCAAAACGTTAATATCACAATGCTCAACTTGTAACAGACACACAATACAACATTTTCGTTTATGGTTTAAAGACTTTTCAGTAGCTCAGGTTATGAAGCGTCTTATGATAAGACGAGTAGTGCGTAAGAGAGTGGAAGGAAGAGGTCGTGGCTTATTTGAAGAGCCGTTTCATAATTTGCTTGGAAGGGAGGAGCAGAACGTATGAAAACTTAACAGCTCATTAATCAGCCTGAGGACCTTTAATCAAATTCTGGACTCGCCGAATTCAAAACGGTCAGGGGTGGGGGAGGGAGGGGGGGGGGAAGGGAGCAGCCCACACCATTACCACTTTCGATACACAGTTTTTTTTTTAAGTGATCTATGTCCGATTACCGTTTGAGGCTTGACGTGAGAAAAAATAAGGTTGCATCTGTCGTTATATTTTAATTCGCCCAGTTTCTTTTCCGAAGTATAACAGTACGCTTACGAGAGCACGACGGATTGTTTGTAGCCAGGTTTCCTGCCGTCATAACATTGGTATAAACGTTATGCCTGTGGAGGCCATTCTGTTTAGCTTTAACCTTTTCCATGTCCTGGGATCAGGACCCACGTACCTCTGGCGTGGAAGCGATATACGTGTGTGGGGTTCTGTTTCGTTACGGAAGTTACGAATGTACCATTTTTGCAGAATGTTATATAGCAACATGGGAGCCGTTCGAAAACTTATTTTGCTTCCGTAGGCCTAGCTGGTGGGTCGTTGGTGCCAGGAATATGAAATTGTGTGTAGTAATGGATTATTAACATTCCTAAAGTCGTGCAGGGATTATTGTTTATAAGTGAACAACCACAAACATGGCGTCTATGCGAAATGTCAACGTCATGTTTATACGATAAATCGTGGACCGAGTCTGTATATAGGCCTCTTAATAATCTTATCAAAACTCCAATTCTGCTACTGTTCGACTCTACTATTGCATTACTGCTACTACTACTACTACTACTACTACTACTACTACTACTACAGCTACTACTGCTGTTGTTATTATTATTGTTATTGTTATTACTGCCACTAATGCTACTGCTACCTCCACCGCCGCCACCAATAATGTATAAAATAGTTGCAACTGCGAGCAATAAATTAATTATGAATTGAGTATAATTCATGCTTATGACCAACTCCTATGCCCGTGCTTATTTCGCGAAGCTGTAGTATACATTTAGTTTCATTATCTACGTTATAAATCTCATTGCCTAAATATAAAGCAGCCAACCCAAGATTTGTAAGACCTGAAGTCTGTGCAGTGGGGAAGCTAGCTATGATTTCTGTCCATAACTCTCTTTTTCCGTTTGGCACTAGAACATAGCCGTAATGACGTCATGTTACAGTGGCCAGCGCTCATTCTGCAGGTCCCAGGTTTCATTTAAGACTTTATACCGTCTGTCATGACGTAAAATTTTCGCCTTATTCCTCACTTCCTTAGGCAGGTACTGGAATAGTATCTTAAAATAGGTCTGATTGGTTGCTTGCACATTGTTTCCAATTAAACACTGACGGACATCCTAGCGTCCCACATTGTAACATTTACAATGGAGAAAACGTCGTTAAATAAGCCAGTGTAATACTGGAATAGGCCTGCAGTGCCCTTTCTTATTTTATAGAACTGTGCATATAAGTTAGCGTTATTGGTGGTAGGGAAGAAAACGGCACACTCCGTTCTCAGTAGCATAGTATTCACATGGTGTGAACAGTATGGCGGACAGTCGCTTATGTTGTTTACAAGGGCATTTACATGTATAAATCAGGCCTGCTCAACCTTGTATGTGGTTCGGGAAACTTTGGCAAATTTTGTTCTGCATGCGGGCCACGTGAAACTCCATACAAAAAATTAAGAATGAATAAGTATACGAATACGTGTAATTTTGCCTGCGTGTTTTTCTACCGGGGTGCTAATAGGTCCTTAGCCCGACCAGGAAGGAAACAAGCTCGGAAGCATGTCAGGGACGCGCGCGATTTCAACAAAATCGAGACTTGAGCTGTCATCAGGTGTCTTTTCCTGCAAGGCAAGGCACCGAAGGAAATTCACGCCATTCTGACAGAAATATTAGCTTGTTTCCTTCCTGTTCGGGCTAAGGACTTATCAGCAGCCCTTTATATATCGTGTGTAGTAAATATATACTGATAATATAATTATAGGAAAATTTATAAAAATGTATGTCATTACTGAGACCAGGGTGTCGCTATTTTTAGCGAAAGTTTACGAAATGAATTATTAATCTTACACGTCAATAAGCACCTCTCATTTTTTTCAAAACTGCTTCAGCCTTCTGTCGCGGCTTTGCGAGGATAAAGGGTTAAATGACGTTTTTCTCATTTCAAATGTAGCTGCGGGATGTCGCCCGCGAGCTAAAGGTTGAGCGGGCCTGCTGTAAATGCTAGAAAATTAAGTGGTCTATTTTTGTTCATAACTTCCTGCTAATTATACGCCGTGCATGATGCATATCGCCATCTGTCGACATGTCCGTTGTATTCCGATCAGGTTACTTTTGGGCGTCACAAGTTCATACGCCCACAAGATCGTTACGAAACGCCCACTGCAACGTGCTGGTGGATAGAATTCGTACATATTAAACAGATTGTGTGTTGGAGTCTGATGGCCCTTGGAGGCGCAGCTTCCAAAGTGTTTAGCAGTCTGTTACCAATTTGAAGAGCTCAACATTCCTTTGCCTGCTGCAAGGATTTCGTTTTTGTAAAAACACTGTCGTTTGAAAAACCTGTGCCTTATGGGGAATTGGTTTATTGAAAACCGCGAACATTGCTAGTTTTCACCGAAGCTTATCTAAAATGCTGTTTCTTTACTAAATACGCAGATATTGTCGCACGCAGTAAGTTGTTTAAACATAAATTGTCAAATGTAACTAGGCAGGCAGTGTACGTAAAACGTAACAATAGGGCGCTTTCGTGTAACCACTGTTGTAGTGGAAAAGTAATAAGTATTACATAATCTGAGTGTGTATTTGTGGCCTTGGATATTCAGCATGCAATGCGCATGCACCGTATTTTCAAATGTGGTCTACCCGGCTCTACAATATTTTTCCACATTATGTCATAAACGGCACGATTTTCGACAAGAAGTCTTTGAACGTAAAATGTGTGTTTTATTCTCCCTACAACTTTTATCTGAAACTTTTTTCATTATAAGAAGAATTGAGTGAAATGTGATAAAAATGTATGTTGGTCTTCTCGCAAAGTCGCGTTATTCTTGCCAGATTTTAATGAAACTTGATTTCTCTCGACAGATTTCCAAAAATACTCAAATATCAAATTTCATGAACATCGGTGCAGTGGGAGCTGAGTTGTTCCATGTGGAAAGACGGACGGACGGACAGACATGAAGCGAATAGTCCATCTTCGCTAGTTTGCTAACGCGCCTAGAAATGCGTCATTTCTGTGGTAACGTGGGAAATGGAGAATTAGTTCGGACACCATTACAGTCCTCGTCCACGGAAATAAGAGACGCTTGGTGCGGAAGACACTTTTGTCCCATATGTACACAAATAGGACAGCAGATACATAAAACCAATTACCACGGTGAATGTTAAAAGGCGGATGGGGTTGCTTGAAGTAATTATCGGGACACTGCAGCTGGCGAGGGATTTCTGCGGTCTGCCGAACGTAACGCTGAGCATTTTGTTCTGTGAGTCATAGTGATCGTCCAGCGGAACCAAACGAAGGCACTGTCTGAGGGCAGTGTAATCTTAGGTGATGTCGTCCCGTTGTGCTTTATCAAACAAGTATTCATTTTACTTTCCGCAGAACGCAACTATACAGGTCTTGTACATTGATCTTTATTCATTTCAACTCCATGTTGTGAACCAGTATTCCTACCGTATGATGGCTGAAATAGCCGAAACACGTAGTAGAATTGAATAAAAATCAGTATACAAGATCTGTGTATTGTGTTGTTCGGAAAGTAAACACTTGAAGGTAATGTACTCGAAAAGAGACAGGATTGCGTTGGCTAAATGGCATATTTCGTATTTTAACGCGCCAGATGGTCATTATGTTCGTGGTGCTGGAGATTTGTTTTTGTCTGCCTGCTTGAATTCACGTTGGCACAGTAGTTGTGGGAAAGCCGAATTTCTGACAGCGTATGGGGGAGATTCTGTGCGTACAGCTGAAGCTCAGAAATATCCCACGTAAAAGTAGTTTAGAATATTATCTAAAAAATGCTGGAAACAAAACTATTAACATGGTAGAGCAATAGCCATAGTTAACGCTTTTGAAGGATCTGAAAAAGAAAACGGACGTTTACGAAATAGCAAATAAAAAGAATGAGTTTGCCTGATATGTATTTCCTTAGAGCGGTCGCAGAATCCGCGGTAATGGACCATGATCGTGATGAAGGTGGTAGGAACTGGGAATAACAGAAGTGCGCACATCGATAAAAGAATATCAAATGAAACTAATGGAACATTTGGAAAGAACGCATGAAATAATCGCAAGTTTATATTTAACACGGTACTGTTTTTTTATTAACACTTTGACACGGAGCTTAACAGGCAGTGCAGTCCAGTAGGCATTACAACACGTGTGGGATTATGCAAGGATTTTGCCACTTTGCTGTTGAATGCGAATGCTGGAAAGGCTCATGACTTAGCATTATTCTTCTAGTGAGAATTAAATTAGGTCTGTTTGCGAGTGAAGAGGAGTGCGAAGGCAGCGCTAGAGATGACTGATAAAGCTCTGAGTTTAGTGGTGATTCGTACGTGTAATGTGATGATAGCTTGAGTTCATATGAATTATACAGGGCTGATAATCTGCGTACACTGCAGTGTAACTGTGATACGCATGTCCACATAATGGGAGTCAGGTTCCTCTACCGGAACTGACGGTGAAACGACCGCACTCCATTGTATGTGTAGTGATGACACGCACGCGTAACACTAGTGGATCCAGGTTCCTATACCGGTCCGTCACCAGTACACAGATGCAGAGCAGAGAGGACAGAGCAGAAATGGCCAGAGAACGACCTAGGAAGAATGAGTGCAGAGCGAAAGAAGGAGTGCGTCCGCAGTCTGGGATGCCTCCATTAGCGGGCCGGATCAATATCGTTTACCAAGATAAACGCATTAGCGGAATTTCCGGATATTTTGACAGGCGCTTGTTTGGTACACAGAGACCAAGTGAAGGCCAGGTGAATACCAGCACTCAGTCGTCATTCTACTTCGGAAAGGAATCACATTGATCTTCCTTTGTGAATTTGATAGTATAATCACCAGAGAATTCTGAACACTTGTCATTTCGCATGTACCAGATACGATTACGGGGACCGCGGTAGCACAGTGATTAAGGTGCTGTGCTACAAATCGGAAGGTCGCTGGTTCGATTCCAGATGGTGTCATTGGAATTTTTCATTGACATAATCCTTCCGATCGCACTATGGCCCTGGAGTCTACTCAGCCTCTAACGGAAATGAGTACCAGGAGTATTTCCTGGGCGTAAAAAGGGGCCGGTGCGGCGTAAGGCTGACAACCTTACCACCATCCTGGGCCATTGTCTCGTAATCTGGGAACCTTAACTTCCTGGAACCCTCTGGGCACCTCGGGCCTGTAATGGGACTGATTTACCTTCAGATACGGTTACAGTCGGTCTCCTGTCAGAAGGATTTATGCAATGGGTTTGGTATGAGAGGCTGAATTCCTTGGTCTTCAAGGACTGTCTTGAACCACTTCTTCCACACATTTCCATTTCCATCTTTTCTTACTGTTCGTCTGCGTCCGGCAACGTCTTTGATATTGTCTAACACTTAGCTGAATTTCCTTCAAATTCGTACGCAAAATTATTACACGGTTTCCTGAAGGATTGTCGCATACTCTAAAGCCTTGTCGGCAAATTCTTTGCACGTTCACACCACAGACAGTTTTCACAATAAGTAGCCTCTCTGCTGCAGGGCAGGATGCCCTTGTCACTTCTAATTCTCTGAAGAAAAACTATGAAGAATGATTTTACTGAACTGTACCAATATGAAAACAAACGTTTCTACAGAATAACTGAAGTGGAATAATAAATTAAAAATATTACAGATGTAAGCGCAAGTGGCTTATCGATATGCAGCATATAGGATGAATCTGTTTCGTTATTTTGCTATTTAATAACGGAATGCCAAGTGCCAAGTTGTGTGTTATGACATGAATTGATCGAAGTGGTTTAGAAGCTTGTGTAGAACACATGTTCAAAAAAGAATAGGATTGCTGGACACAGCAATTAGTTTGTACGTGATGCACTGTGAGACTGAATACAGAGGGCGCCACGCTGCTTTTTAACCAACTACTGCTTATCACTTCGGTTCTAATGTCCGTTTAAATATTCTTCTCCCTTCCTCTCAAAGTTTGGAGCACCATAACTTAACACTTTGCTTCGTGCGATAATGTGTCTTTTGACAAACGTATGGATTGCATGTATGAAGAAGCAGCTTAATGCAAAATCCGCGCCATCATAAGACGGTGCAAGACATCACAGAAAAAGTGTCGCTATATCTTACACCTACGGCTGGATTCTAACCATTTTCTACATTTTTCGCGAGGCCTTAAATTGCTCTTATAATGGCTTAATATAATTTTTTGTTTTTCTTTAAGAAATTAGTTTTCTAAGTGTGAAATTTGAAAATATGTGTCTTTGGTAAGATGAAACAAGGCCGTTTGTTACCCTGGTTGTCTCACGTCAACCCTCGGATTCTGTTGGGTCAGCATAAAATGCATCGTTTCCACCCTTTATGTAGTTTTGATTGGCCACATTTCTTTAAAACCTACTTGTATAATCAATCAATTTCCTCCTCTCAGTCACGTCACTGTTCACCGGAATCTAGTCATATCTCCCTGAAGATGAAAACAGCACATCCCACCGAAGCGAGTGTATCTTGGAGGAATAGGCTGCAAAATTTTGAACAAGATTTGTCACCGGATAGTGCTTTTATTGTGAGCGAGGTTATCATTTGATCATGGTAACAGATTCTAGCAGTTTAATGTTGAATGTTGAATACGTCTCAGCAAGGAGTAAATGTTGTATAAGAAAGCAGTTACTTGGTGTGGCAGAAAAGCAATGAGACTGATTTTCTTTTAACCATGAATTTGATTTTTTTTTACAAATCAATGTTATCCCTTTCGAAATAGTTCTCTTGGGCAGCTACACAGCGACAGAGGCGTTGTTTCCATTGTTCGTAGCAGTGCTGGAAGGCTTCTGCTGGAATACCTTTCAGCTCATCGGTTACGCTGTTCTGGATATTACCCATAGTACCAAAATGGCGCCCTTTCGAGTGGTTTTTGAGCCGGGGGAATAAAAAGAAGTCACAGGGACTGAGATCCGGCAAATATGGGGGCTGAGGAACAACAGGAATGCTTTTTTCTGCCAAAAATTCATTGATGGAGACTGCCATGTGACATGGGGCGTTGTCGCCGTGCAGCATCCATGTGCGTGCAATGCCTGGTCGCACACGTGCCACCCTTTTCCTC
>Ga0123354_10002735_pt1 | contig 23656 bp, 6 predicted proteins | sample TergutLab28metaG_2_FD_97872 | JGI IMG/M metagenome (GOLD analysis project Ga0123354, IMG submission 97872) | Labiotermes labralis P4 segment gut microbial communities from Petit-Saut dam, French Guiana - Lab288 P4 | ecosystem: Host-associated > Arthropoda: Insects > Digestive system > Gut ... | reverse complement strand
TTGTGGCTTCCATTCATTTTAGGCAACTGTGGGATGGTTATTTAAATGGGCTGTGACCACTTTCTTCCACATCCTTTCCCAATTAATCATTCATTATCATCTTAATATTCACTCTACTGTTTGAAATACCTTGTTGAAGTAGTGACTTAAGAACCAATCACAGCTTGTGACTGAACTCTATTGTGCCACAGTTGATTAGACTGGTTTGTAACAAATGTCAGTAAGTACCAAATTGGATTAGATAATCATCCATTATCTGTTGCTATCATTTTTGTTTGTGACATGAAAACTTGCATCACAGATGACTGGCAGTGTATTTCAGGTTTGCAAAGTATGTGTTGGTTACAGCGTTTGTTTTATTATAATACATTATTTTTTGTTCCCTCCTTTATATGGGTTAGTTGTAAATTATCACTGAATTAGTTAAGGGACAATTGTGATCCACACCACATTTCAGACATTCAGTTTTTAGTGTTCAGTTGATGAGGCATGCATTCTTGTAGCAGTTTATGAGTGGTTTAAATTGTAGACCATAATGCTGATTATTGTGTCTGATATCCAGGTGGGTGATAATTCTTTTTTGAACAATAATGATATATTCTCATATATCACAACTTTTTCTCCACTTAGGTAAGAGATGAATATCGAACGGACTTTGATGGTGGACGTGGAGGCTACGGAAAGATAATTCAGCAGAAGGTTTCTGCACCCATTCATGATGTTACAATATTTAATCGGTGATGACGGTTAAGTGCAAACATTCATCGTAACATTTCAAAACGTAAGATGACAGTTTTAATTTTTCTGCAAAGGATAGAATATTGCAAGGATTATTTATAAGAACTGCAGCATTTTTATTTGTCATGATTGAGGCAGTTCAGGGAGGAGCAGGAGAAACGGACTGTAATTTAAACCTTCTTGAATAAAGTTAATATAGTAAACTGATCAGCTTGATTTGGACTTTTGTATTAATGAATTGACAGATTTCAATTTAAAGTTATGACATTTTTGTTACCTTGCTTCCAAAATGTATTAGGTTATGCCATAGTATTCAAAATACCAGTGTTTTTACCTGATAAGGCATGACCATCACAATGTGGTGTGCAGTATGTTGCTGGGTTGACTTATGTTTGTTGTACTGAACAGCTGTATCACTCTGTACAAAGTGAAGTCTCAGTTTTGACTTGTTTGTCCTTGTGCTTGTATTATGTGACTTGATCCCAATATTCAGTGTTGTAATAAAGCCTTTCGGTGTAATGAATATTAATACCATATTTATTTCTTAAGATTTTATTTGGTTTTTAGATTGAATTGACACAGGAGCAGCACAGTCAGTATAGTGACTGTGCTGCAGACCTAACAACAGAAGAATTGGGGTTGATTCCTGGCAGCACCACAACATTTTTCTCTTCTCCACAGCATCTAGACAAATCCTGACACCCACCCAACCTCCTGTCCAGTGGGTATGGTGGGGGGCTATCTTTCCTTGGGAATAAAATGGCTGAGGTGTTAAGCTTCCCATAGATTTATAGGGTGATGTTTAATTAAGTATGGGAATTACCTTACCTTTACCTGGAAGCAGAATAGTGACTAGCAGTATACTGGAAATCTGATTTGTAGTTCTGTTGGTGTTCTGACTTTACATTTCCAATTTATTAATTAGTTTTACTTAAGGGCTAAGTAAGAAGTGACAAAATATAAAGTATTGTGCATAATATTTTCCTCAAGAGAAATCCACCATCTTGAAAAATTTTATCATGACATATCTCAAATATTTTCTTTTTAATGCCAGTTGCAAATTAAATTGAAACTGCACAAACATACATAATAACTCACTAATACAGCAAACAAAATAGTCCAGATATGACCTACATCACTTGACATCTGTGATGTGGATATCATCTGCCATAGCATTGTGTTATACAGACTTTGCCCCTTTGATATAGCGTGGAGGAGACTGCAGAGCTGGCTTCTCGTTTGCCTCTGGATAGATGCTGTAGACTGTGGTAGGTGTGTTTTTCACTTTGAAAATTTTAGTGTTTGTCACATTTTTAAAAGAGGAAGGTTTCCAGTAATTCTTCTGAGTGTCACACATCTTTATGATAATTTTTCAGAATTAACTCATTATTCTTGTATGTGTCATATATACTGTTTGTATGTGTGTTGTCATATTTGTATTTTATATGCCAAAGATAAATATGAAATTATGAGTTATGTATATTATAAGAGTATTTTTAGTGTCTGCAGAATTCATTAGGTGGTTTATATACACTAAACAGTACATACTGAAACTGGGAGAAAAGGAAGCCAAAAGCTCTCAAATAAATATGTTCATATTAATGAAAATTATATTTTGCAGCATTAACTCCATAGCAAACAAACTAATTATCTGCCATGGGGTTTATTTTGGAGAGTAATTTTCCATATTATTCCATTTCTGTACTGTTTTGTCATTCACATTCTCAGTTATTTCACACCTGTAGTGACTGTGACATCAACCTTACACTGCATATTCTGTGGTAATGTTCATTTTACAATGTATATTAAGTTGAGTTCCTATAAATATGTCTACTGTTTTGTTACTTTTACATTAGGTGTAATATCACATGTTCATTCACCATTCTTTGCAGTAGGTACTGGAGATTCTTCCCATGAAGTAAAGTCATTTTAAATGTAAAGCTTATTTCAGGTTTCCTCTGCAAAGTAGGTGAGATTTGCTGTCTGGGAAATTACGCAGGGTATGGTGGTAATTCTCTTCTGCCATTATGGGACAGCCTATGAGTCCTATCTTCAAGGGTCAAGAATCCAAACCCTTTAAGATGGGACTGATAGGTTTTTCCAGAATGTTGGTAAAGAATTACCTCTACATGCTGCATAATTTCCGAGAAGAGCACATCTCAAGTGTTAAGCTGACCATTCATTGCTACAGTGCTTAAGAAAATGGTGGGGTACCTCAGTACAGTTGTATTCACTTGCTTGCTGCAGGTTACATTAGAAGTGTCTTTCAGGCTCACATCTTACTCGTGGGCTTCCAAGGGACACATGTCTGTGTGTTGCAGGAGACTGCATGCTCTGTTGAAGCTGAATGGGGCCTTTTTGTAAACAGGCAGTAGGTACAGAGCCATACAGATTGTATTCCACAGGTTGACAAGGTGACCCTGAATCAAAACCTTTGTGTTTGCTTTCTCGAATCTTTTGTGTGAGTTGTTCACAAATTGTGGGACTGAAGTCTGTGGACTCATGTAACAGGCAGGGCACATGCAGTTTAAATATGCACACTACTTTATAAAGCCATGTAAAGACTAGAATACATTTTCTGAACCCAATCCACTAAAATTTTGGCTTTCTTATAAGGGCAATAGTTGTTGAGGTCACCAGAATGTTCTCCACATTCTGTGGAACCTAGAGATTTATAAATGTGTTCACAGAAGTGTCTTGGGCCATATACTGAGGCAAATGAATCCAGTTCACACCCACCCATCTTATTTACTTCAAGTCTAGCTTATGATTATTTTTCCAGCTGCCTGTTATTAGTCTTCCAAGTGATCTCTTTCTGATTTTACTATTGCTAGTTAGTGTGTGCTACAGGTCATGCCCATGACATTGTACATAGTTTCATTGTAGTAATATGTGCCTAGGATTGCAAGTTGTGGAAGTTTCTTATTTTGAAGTTACCACCAGGCTCCTGTTACTCCATCCCGCTTAGATCCAAATATACCTCTCAGCACACTATTCTTGGAACACCTTCCGTATATGTTCTCCTTTGGTGTAGTACTAATAATGGACATCTTTAAAGCGTTGATCTGTCTGTAGATGTGAACTCACACTCGCAAAACAATACCTCCAAGCAGTGTATGTGACATAAAGTGCTGTAATGATTATGATGATTATGTTGCAGTTATGAATGTATGCCTAATATACACGACTGGTTATGAATATGTTTATTTCTGGTAACATGAAGTTTGATGGAAGTTTAAAGAAAACAATATCTTAAGAATAATGGAATATATTTCACTTTACTTCAGCGAAATGCACTCAAAATTTACAGTTATAAAAATAAACATAGTCGTGTAACACTGAATATACATTTTCTGTGTACACTGTCACAATCTACACTTCTGAAATATTGAATCCAGGTAACTAAACAAAATGTTACTTGTATTATATGTTAATAGAGTGTTTCACTTAATACCAAATTTACAAAAGTTGTAAACCAAACAATTTACTTTTGAATCTTACAAGTAGGAATATTTCCCAAATAATGCTGAAATATATTTGTAGCAGTGTAGAGGAAATAAATTTTTACTTTGAATAACTATATGGAAGAATTACACAAATTCAATAAACTTGACAGACACAAAAGCATGAGCTATTTCTTTATATGGAATTTGAAGTTCTGTGCTTAGAATTGAATGCATGTGGAATAATGATACATACATTTAACTTCTAAAACACGAATCTGAACAGTCTTTAAAAGATAATTTCCATTTACATGTGACGTTACAGTGGCAGGTCTTGGTGGTAATAACAATTGATTATACAGGATCTTCAGTTTATCTGGCAAATATCTTTTCACTTCAAAGACCAAATCTTGTGCTGGCAGACATTGTTGTGCTTCCTCCTATTACAATTTTCTTTGAGTCAGGGGTCATGCATTGTATGTCAGTGTATTTCAGTATTGTTAAGTTTTAAAAAGGTGCCAGACAGTTGTAGTTCAAGGTGTTGCAGTTACTATTAAGTTTTTTTTACACCTTATTTAAAGAGTATGCAGGAGATGTTTTCCTACAGCTTGGCAGGCATGTGTCACATTCACAGATGTGTTCATTGTGCATCAGCATTCTGCTGGTGAAATTGAACCCCCCCCCCCCCCCCCAGATTGTCTTAGGTATGGGAATTATTATTACACCCTTTGTTCCTTAATACACACTAAAGTAAAGGGCCTGATAATCAGGCATTCCTAGCTGCACTCATAGTACACCACACACCACCCTGGAGGTCATGTGGTGGTACTGCTGGGGTCTACACAGGAAACATGTTATTGTGGGAGTTCATGTATCCACTTGAATTGAAATCAGTTTTAACTGCTGAATGGATTGAGCCTGTGGTCTGACTGACTTGATGGTTCCAGACATGATGACCTGTCTGTGATATTGTGGCCATAGGCAGCTTGCTGATTTAGCCAAGTTATGTGCATTAAACTACCCAATGGGTAGTGACAATATTTTCCAGATAAATTAAGGACCTTGTACAACAGATTGATATGGCACAATATTTATCTGATCACATCACATAATGCACCAGACAGCCTATTGTGTGGAGTATGCAAGGCTTACTTCACAGAATAACTTTATAACACTAAAATGTACTTTAAGATGCTGCTGAATAATTGGCCTAAATTAACATAAACCCTTGCTTATTATTGCATGTCTCCACAAAATACTGACACTGGGAGTGCCACTTTTACTACGTATGTCATCAGTGATATGCAGTGATGCGAGATGTTTTACCTTGCACCTCACATTGTTACCATGATGTCCTGAATTAGTGTTTGTATGGGGGACAGAATTTGAACCTTGAGTAGTGGCACTGCAACACCTTCAATCATGCTTGTTGCAAACAATCCTACTTGTATCAAAACATTCAGGTGTTTTAAGACATTTCTCAGTTTAGAGTTGTAAATTTAGATTTATTTATATAAATTTAGTATAGGTCTACAAAGTTGTAACAATAAATTAATTCCCATAGTTTCATGGTTTTAAAATAAAAGCATATTGAAACTTCTGCTCTGGAAACACACATTGTTTTTTGAAATGAGATAAATTGAATATAAACAAGAGTGTGTTAAGCATTTGAAAGAAGTGGAAATAAAATAGGAATGTATACCATAGTTCTGTGAGTTGAATAAAGTGATCAAAGCTTTTAAGCTTCTGTTTTAGGCAAAAGTATTTTAATATTGGCAAACTTTCATTCAGAAGTTGTGGAAGAATGTACAGAACACAGGCCTGAAAACATTGAAACACACATTTAAGTTGCTTGAGAACCATACATTACATGGTTGTTACAGGAAAATGGGGAAGGAGGAATGGAAGGATTATTGATCTATTTGTGGCAGCAATTTACATGTTTATTTTCACACTGTGGCTGCAACAATTTTATGAATATATTGTAATTTATCTCAGTGCTGATGCTTGCCATCGCTGTTGTCAGAACTTATATGTCAACATGACCATAGATTGTCATATAGAGTTCAGTTACAATAACAAAAAGATAGAAGCTGATACAAAAGATAACAATAGGGTATGGCTATGAGGTACAGAGCTTTCTACTGGATGTGTTTACCCAGAAATAATAAAAATTGTGAAAATGAAGTACAGTAAGAAGTTATATTACATATTTTGTTATCCATAATTGTCATTAACACACATTTTAATATTTTGCATTCTGTAAAGGTTATGGTGTGACATACCATTGTGTGATAGTTACAGTATAAGAAATAATTCCAAATGTTTGTTTGATGAGCAGATGGGTGTATCGATAGAAATATTTAAGTCAGACCTTGGTCCCTGTGGTAACTGGTGAAAACTGAAATGAGCATGACATTGCATGATCAAAATACCACTACAGACAGAACACCATATTGAACATGAAACTGTACTTCTAAAAATAACCTGATTTGTCCACACGACTTCCTTTATGTGTGCAAGCATAAAACAGTATTTGAACTGTTCTCATTTTGAAATTACTTGCAAACTGTTCAATAAATATTTGGATTATAATGAAAGGACTTGCGGAAATTGCTTTCTAGCAATCTAGCAATATGTCAGATGTGGTAGAGATGTGGGAATGCACATATAGGTGTAAGGCAAACGTTCTGAAATTGACTCTGTTCACTTTCTGATTTTTACATTTTATTATTTTGATATCTTTATTGTATTTCATTTTCATTTTATACATGTGTGTGTGTAAGTCAGGAATGTATCTCGCTAGGTAGGGGCAGTGTTTTGCAGTATGTAACATTCCAGTGTTAGAAAGCTTTATTCTTGTGTATAGGGAGGTTTGATTAATTTTGAAGTGATGTAATTGTAGTGTGTACTACAGATATTAACCATATATAAACAGTGGTGTTGGGCATTATTTATAGGCATGTAATACCATTGTTTTGTGCAGTTTTAGACATTTCAGGAATACTGAAGTGTTAATGGTAGGCTGCACTGTAGATTATTCACATCATTAGTGTAGATGAGAGTTGGTAAGTGATGTCAGAATTTAGAGGCCTGATCTACTGATAAATTATGATGACAAACCTGTCATAACATATCCCTTCCAGGAGAGAGAGTACTTGACATTATGCTTCATTATATCTGAATTATTCATTGTGTGAAAATAAATTTTCACTGGTGTATCCATGATGCAAGTGTAGGTGTCTCTGAAGGAGAACTTTGTACTGTGCTCTCTCACCACACAGAGAGCATATATATGGCTTAACTGTTCTTTGTACAGTCTGTGTGTTGCTTCTTTTTTTATTTCCTTCATATTTCTTCTTAGATGCTTCCAGCATGATTTTGGTACAATCTTCTGACAGTTGTGCATCTTTTGACTGTCTCATATTGTTTGTGGGTTGTAACTGGGGCTTGAGACATTCAGCTTCTGTCGTAGCGAGTGAATTAGAGTGAATGTGTATTTGCATTCGATTATTATAGGTTATCAATGGATCATTTGATGTTTGTGCCTCCCAGTTTTGTGCAATATTTTCTTCATTATTGAAATATGTTTGTTCCATACCTGTGTGTTTATGACTAGTATAAAAGTCCAGTTCTTGCCATGCTTCTTTGTGAAACATTTCTGTGGTTGGCAACACATTTGTGTATTTTTGGTTAGTAATTATTTGTTCATGATGAATGTCTTTATTTGATGTAAATGTGGGTTGCTGAACTACTTCAGAATTTCTCCCTGCTGAAAATGCTTGATCATACTGACTCTGATGTCCATATCCAATTTTTGAAGGTGGTTGACAGTTGGCAAAATTTTCTGTTTGTGTTGGAAGATTAATTTTGCAGTAATTATTAATACTATTAGGTGCGTCCATATGATTGTGAGCCTCATACCACTGAAAGTCCTCGTCATTTAGTTTAGTTCTCTTGCATTCTGACAGGTAACCATAACTGTTGGGCTCTGTTTCATTCATAACATTTTGGTTTCCATTCTGGATAATGCTGGGTTCATAATCATTTGGTTGCTGTATATGTCTTCCTACATTTTCCTGAGGAAGTTCATGGTTTCTGTTGAATTTAAAAGCTTCACCCCATGTACTCACATTTTTGTGCATATCAGTATGTAGTAGCTCTTCTGTGTTTTGGGAAGTTGGGAAATATTGGTTATTGTATAGAAACTGCCATGTTAGTTGTTGGTCATTAGCAGCATATAGATGATAAATGTCATCTGCAAGTTTGGTGAAGTTGTGCTCATATTCTGTAAGTTGTTGCCCTGCATGTTTTTCTACTTCTTTCATTGGAAATTCTTGGTTGCTCTTCAATTTGATAATGTCACCCCATGTATCAACTTCTTCATACATGCCAGTGTATAGTTCTGCTAGGTTTAGGGAACTGGTGAAATACTTTTCATTGTGTTGAATCTGAGACATTTGTTCTTGTTGATAGGCTGTGTATATATTATGATGAATGTTATCTGACACGGTGAAATTATGTTCATGCTCTGTAGTTAGAGGAGCTGAATATTGAAACCGACTCCCTGTCTGTTGTTCATGATTTTGAAAATTGCTTGATGTAATGACAGTGCTGTATTGTGTTGACATGTAATCAGAAGAGAGATCATCCATTATTATGGGGCTGTTACTGTCTGAAGGTTTGTAACTGTGGTTCATATGCTTAATTACCAGCTCACATGGGCTTGCAGAAGTGAAGGTTTGTGTGCTTGCTTTTGAGGTTTGCATTTGCTTTCCAGACATTCTTGCAGATTTCTCATTGCTTTTGCATGAGAAATGGTTATCACATTTCTCTGAGATGTTCTGATGTGGTATACGCTGAGCTTTTCTTGTTGTCTTACAAGCAACCTGTGCAGTATTCCTACAGAAGGTACAAACATGCAGTGTTAGAATCATCTATGATGAAATTCTTGTTTAGATATTAATTGATAAGTAAATATTTTCTTTATACCTCCCCACTTTGTAATGTATGTACACATGTTATTTAGTTAATTAGTTCCAACACAATTTTTAGCTTAGTACAGAACATGCACAGTCATCTGACCATAGGTGTAACTTGACTAATAACAATGGGAGGGCAAAATCGACCATGGTATTAGGAACTTGAATTTACGAAGGAGTCACAGAAAGAGGGAAAATATTGGTTAGAACCAGTCCTTGATGTACATACAACCCTTTCCTCAGTTTTTTTATTTGACTCTCATTGACTCAATATCCAAAAAAACATGGTTGGAGGGGGGGGGGGGTTTATTCATCTAACTATACTTCCTTGTGGGTGTTTTTCCGATTCTCCATTGAGAGCCATTGCATATTGTTGTAACTGTTAATGTGAGATAACATTGGCTATTAGTGGAAAGTGTGCAGGTTACTGACTGTGTATATATGTATGGCACAACATCAATAAATTTCATAACTCATTTAAGAATGGACAAAGTTTAAAAAAATTTTTTGATCATCAGAAACATATCAAGGGTACATTCACAAAGAAATTGTAGGCAGATGAAATTCGGAGAATGCTTGCTACCATTCAGTTTTTTTAACTCTTTTTTTCTTTCTCTCTGGCATCTAAAAATGTAAGGATTAAAGTATAGAAAGCCTCAGATAAGCTTCCCTGTTGTATTTTGTGGGCATGAAACTTTGTCACACAAAAGGAAGACTACAGACTGAGAGTGTCTGAGAACAGGGTACTGAGGAGGACAGCTGGAGCTAATGGGGTGGAAGTAACAAAAGGTAGGAGAAAATTATGATAAATAAGGAATTTCATGATTCCTATTCCTTGCATGATATTACTTGCAAGATCAAATCAAGGCGGACCATTTGGGATGGGGAATATGGCGTACAAGAGAGAAGAGAGATGTGTAAACATTTTTGGGGGAGAACCTGATGGAAGGAAGCCATTTAGAAGACATAGCATGGATTGTAGAGATAGGTTGGGTGGGGTACGGACCAGATTCATCTGGCCCAACTTTTCAAGAATGGATGTGCTCCATGGAGTGAATTTTAAGTAATTCTCATAGGAGTTGTAAGTGTTGTAAATCCTGTACTGTGTAGCTGCAATGTGCTGAATGTATTCTTACAAAACAAACTGAATTCATATCCTTCTAATAGAGCAAGTGCATGGCTGCCACAATTATTTGTAAACAGTTGTATCAAGTGTGGAAATATAATAGTTTGTGTGATATTTGCACTGAAGTAAGAATGTACATGTCACCAAAAGTAGAATAAGTCAACTAATCAACTCATGTTGGTACCAGGTAAGGTCAGTGACAAAGCATGTGGTTCTTTCTTGGTCAGTGTTGCATTTGTGTGTTAATTTCAAACTGCCTAGGAGGCAGCAGTTGGAAATGCTGTGCATTAAATAGTGGCAAGTGAATTAAGTTGTAGATAAGTTACTAACAAGCAAGAATGTCAGTTTTCAAGGTCGACATTCAGAATGGTAGCACCCCGGGTGAAACCCGCGCCCTTTCCTCACAAATGCCAGTTATGAAGCATTAACAGTTTGTATATTGAATGGGCACATCAAAATGGCCATAAGTTGCTTTGCGAAACTTTATGAGGCTTCCCTCGTCCGTTCTTACATTTTGTCTTTGGGGCGATGTTGAAGTGGGTGATTATGGAATGTGATGGGAGGGGATTGAGCAAGGGACTGGGGAGAGGATGGGAAAGTAACTGAGGAAGGGACAGAGGTAAACCATAAAAAAATTCCAGTCATAGTATATTTCCGAACGCGAAACTATTACGGATCGAATCGTCAGGCAAATGCAATAAATGTGTCATAATTATAATAATTCGTTTCCAGCTACACGGTGGATTTTGATAAAATTTGGGATTTCTTGTCTATACACGCCGTTTCGTGATGTGGCCATATTTCTGCCCATGCCAGGAAGTGGACTGTTCTCTTTACCACTACACCAATTGTGCCAAAATCGCCTTAACACTGTACTGGCAGCACTCAAAAGCACACAGTTCATGAAGCGGCCAGTATCGAGATGTAATTAATCGATTCCTATGATAACATGATGCGTAAGTTATTTTAGTGTTGTTTTCTGCATCTGAAGTGAAGTGTCTGTGTGTGAAATGTTTGTATTTTTTGCTGTATAGACCAGAAGACCTAGCTGAGGTGGTAAGTAGAATTTTTACTACGTTTCTCTTACTGCTTGCTGTTTAATGTTTTGTAACTTCCGTGATTGTCTATGCAAAAAACGTTTGAGGTTATGTTACATTTTGTTTGAATAATTCGTATATGTAAGTTTTAGGTATAATAAGGATATTAACAAGCTACGATTCTATCTTTTGGGAGATTATTCTTGGTACTCGTAGTAAATATTAGAGTTCATCATTTCCGTGAAGTTCATAGTCGTTCAGCGTGCTATAGTCCTTATGTAAAGTGCTGGCATAGTTATTCGTTCTTACAGTTACCATGGCAGGAGACATGGGTTTTTTTCTTATTCGTAGTAGCGTTCATACTAAAGTACGCATCGGTGTCATTTGTAAAAACACGGCATAGGGTGAAAAGAAAACATTCACGTACGCCTAACTTGGTCAATAAAATTGGGGAGGGGGGATCAATCATGGGTATTAACACTCAGATGCGGCTATTCTGGGTCCCGTAAAACTCAGGTTTTTCATTTTTTATGGCCTTACACAACTCAGTCTTTTTTAAAACGTGTCTATAATTTAGGTGCCCCTCTGCAACTCTAGCCAAAAATCTATTCTTAAAAAAATACTGGGGCGGGGGCATTGACCCCTTTTGCACCTCCAAGTTACGCCTGTGTATTCAGAAGCTGGGTTAGAATCATGCATTCCCCCCACAGGACATCGTATGGAGACAGGTAAAGGTAATACCTAGGAACAGTCGTCTAGCATCTCTTCGTTTAGGCCTTATGCTCCGTCCAAGTGTAATAACAGAAACTTGGCCTGACTTCACCTAAAGTATACATTGTATGAGGGTACATAAATAAGGGAAAGATGTACAGTAAAAATTCAAAAGAAGGACATTGGTCTTAGTATCGTTATTTAACCTTCAACCGTCAGATGGCGCTGTTAGACTTATAGACCCCCAGACTTTAGACGACGGAAGTTTAATTCAGGGACACCCCTGACAAGGTACCACTTACTAAGAACACGTAATACAAAACAGGCTGAAGAATTTGCTTATTTCTTGTGGATTTTGTGGTTCCCCATGTTCCGCATCCAGACAAGGGCAGAGAATTCATAGCCGAAATCTTTTAAGAAATGTCTGCTGTAGCCTAAATTAGCTGCTGCTCAAGGGACGGTCTCGATATTCCCAACGCCAGGGGTCGGTCGCACTGTAAACGGCACTGTAGACTGTCTTTTGGTATATTTTAGAGATAAAAATACTTCTAATTGGATTCCACGTATTAATGAAACTCCCTGAACTCCTTTGAGTCGTTGAATACGGCAGCTAGTCAAGAAATTCCCCGCATTTTATGGAACCCGAAGGTTCATTACCACATTCGCAAGAGCCCGCGACCTGTCCTTACCCTGAGCCAGATCAATCTAGTCCATGCCCCCATCCCACTTCTTAAAGATCCATTTTTATATTATCTTCCCATCTATGCCTGGGCCTTCCAAGTGGTTTCTTCCCTCAGGACTCCCCACCAAAACCCTGTATGCTCCTCTCCTTTACCCTCTACTTGCTACATGTCCCGCCAACCTCATTATTTCTTATTTCCTTACCCGAATAATATTTGATGAGGAGTTCAGATCATTAAGCTCCTCGTTATGTAGCCTTCTTAACTACCCTGTTAATTCTTCCCTCTTAGGCCTAAATATCCTCCTGAGCACCACATTCTCGAATACCCTCAGCGTACATTCCTCCCCCAGTGACACATTAAAGAACACGATTAAACTATACATATACATTTAATATTTGTACTGTAGGACTGAAGGGCCGATACACCTCAGTCGGTATAGCGACTCGCTACGGGCTGGACGGTCTGGGGATCGAATCCCGGTCGGGGCGAGATTTTCCGCACCCGTCCAGACCGGCCCTGTGGCCCACCCAGCCTCCCACAGAATGGGCACCGGGTATTTCCCGGGGGTAAAACGTCCGGGACGTGGCGTTGACCATCCACCCCATCTAGCGCCGAGGTTAAAGAAAGAGTAGAGCTACACCTCTACTCCCCCTTTGGGCCTTTGTGGCCTGTTCTAGGGTGAACCATACCTTTACCTTCACTGTAGGGCTGTTCTTTTTTATGTAAAACATAAACTACATGGTGACGTAATTGATCAATTTAAGACTTTAAACTGGAGCATTTTAGTGGTCTGTACATACATCTAATCACGAAGCTTTTGAAATGGAGTCGTACGATGCCTTCTTTGGCGTTTTAACTAAAACTGACTTGCAATATCAGTGCGATAAATGCATCCAAAAAAGAAGAGGAAGGGGAAGGAGGAGGAGGAGGAAATTTTCTCATGGAAATTTATGCTGTGTTCCAAATATTGAGCACAATACCGAAGTGCCAGTTTATTGAACGTGTTGGCCGGAGAATATATTGGTGGGAGCAAATTAAGATCCTAATACAGTATGAAAGATCCGTCTGCATTCAACCAAAATAATAGTAGATTAACTTACGATAGCCGCCAGTGCCATAATGGTCATAGCAATTTTTTAAAAATCGTTCAGCTAGTTTAACTCTTTAAAGAAGGGCAAACAAACAAAAACACGCACGCACAGAAACGTGATGAGCTCCTAAGCTTCCTCTTTTCCATTCTGGAAAAGAAAAGCAGTTTAATTATTCGTCACCAGGGTTCCAAATAGTACCGCGGGTGATATACTTCCTGGCTCAATCAGCATCATTATCCATGGCATGGTATCTGATGAAACACTTTCCTGCCCATAGGTACTATGGTTCTTATTTATCATAGCTATCGGATTTCAGGAGTGACTTTAGTTTTGCTCGCGCTTGATAAGGTCATGTGTCCACAACATTGACATTACCGCGTGGGTAAAATGAAACTTTGAATTTGGAGTAGCCTTCAATTGCTGAAAGTACGTATCAAACTCCTTCAATATCCGTCCAGTCCTTCTCGAATTTCAATATGTTGATAGAAGGAGAGACGTAAGAGTTAAAATATTATGCCTGAAAGAGTAACTTATGGTACAAGAAGTGGCTATATAGAAAAACGTGTGCCTACATACCTTATTAAGATTTGTAAATTTCATATGAAAGATTGTGATATTGCTTTATATTCAATCAAGTAAAAGTATATTAGTTTATGACTATGGACCTACATCCGGATTAGTAATAGCCGCAGACGCCTGTAAAGCCACATACAGTTTAAAAATTTGTGCACTTACTTGGTCAATACGTAAGGTTTTTAAAGTATAGTAGATGGCACGAATCTGCTATCTTCGTATACGACCGGCAATACAGTACGCGTTGGGTGTGTGGTTGGTTAGCGATTTGTACGAGGAAAGTAGTACTTAGTTCATGTACAATAGCGCGCGTGGCCTGATGTTTTTAGGTAAGGCAAGATTTGCTTTATTTGAAACGGCATGCAGTTTCGCGCAGGCTTCTATGCTTGAATCCACGTTACGTACTTCAAGAGCAATATTGGGAACAAGAATTCACCTGGAATGTTGGCGTTTTTTACATGCTATGACATTAAACCTGCAATTCATTAAACTGTTTATTGCTTTGACAATAAACAGTGCGAAAACTGTACTATAACGAAGTAAAAGAAAGAAGCTTCATGGACGGTGGTGTTGACGAAGTCGGATGCTACCCACTTTTCGTGCAGTACTGCAATTCCCTCTAGCCCTCTTCGACAGCGAAACTTTATCACTACCAGAACAGATGTGAACAGACAGGACACACTGGATGGTAGAATACAGGGAATACACTTTTGGGAGAAGGGTAGCAGCTCAAGAGAGAGGTGGGGGATGTCTGTCCTTGGAATTTCTTTCAGTGGCCTTAGTAGCGTGGCAGTTTATAGTGAGACACTTTTAGTACAGCGATGGCAGACTACTGGCACCGCTTGGATTTCCGCATAATTTTAATGTTGAATTCAGTTATGCTCACCGAATTTAATTAAACATAAATAGCTGAAGCGTAGTTATTCCCATGAGTGCAAGTCGTCGAAAACAAAACTGATAACCCCTTCACACCTACTGTGTTAAGTGCTATTATAAGAATAATACAAGATGACACAGGGCAAAAGAGGGATGGAAATAGTGCGTTGGGAATGTTGCAGTCAAAAAAGATTCTTAGACCGAAAAGATTGATGGATACGACCTCACACTGAATCCAGTAATGTCATTACTTACCATGAGATAAAAGAATTTATCTTTAGCGTTTATCGCACTTTACAAGAAAAAAGAAAGAGTTGTCAGAAAGTAGTAAATCGTAGTACGAAATTTTATATAATTTAAGATCTCTTCAGTTTGTATTTCACTATAGTTTGTTATTCAGTTGAGTCAGCATTGGTGTAGCGAACAAACAAAATTCAGTCAGCCCAAGGATATTAAATGAAATTAAACTCTCGTAACTGGGGTGTAACTTCTGCAGAGTAAGTGTACGCAAAGCATAGGGGCTGACAAGTACGGGGGATCCACCAGTTGATCGCAACAAATTATTGTTTTTGCGTTAACTGAACACCACGCGCTATTCGGGCGTTTTAGAGGCTATGCGCAAATACTCAACTTCAAGCAAGTGGGTTTCAGCGTTTCTAGCTGCGTGACCACAATGGTAGAGACATGGTTTGAGGAAGTACTTAATTACCGTCTCCACAACTTTATTAGCACGCAATATCAATTCGACTAAAAGCCATCTTCAAGCCATTTGGCATTACAGATATGTGCATAAACTGCACATACGTAAGCTTACAACTGTGCCACTGAATGGGGTCATCACTTCTACATTAATTAGTATATAACGGTTTAATTTTAAAAAATGAATGTTTAAAAAATAAAATTACATGAACTGTGACGACCGTTCTATTAAGGAGAATTTGTAGTTGTGTATACAGATTGTTATTAATTCGGAGTGATGGATTCTGTAAGCATGATGTTCGGATAAGACGGGATAACAATCATTTCGTTTCTTGAAGTTTGTAGTTGTGTGTGCAGATTGTTATTAATTCGGAGTGATAAATTCTTTAACCCGCGCTCAGCAAACCAGTCGTTTCGCATGTCATAATCTCATGGAATCTACGTGTTCTAAACAATAAAACGGCAATTTAATAAATAACTGGACACTATAAAATATTCTTTGTATTATTTCACCAGATTATTAAAGTTTGCAAGTGTTCGCGTGTATGGATGCGCCGTTGAAAATCGATACACTGTAGCCCCATTGTAACTTAAACAATACTTATTACATCCTGGTTAAAATACTGATAACTCGCTGCGTTAAGTTTTCAAACTCGCCCAGTTTCAGATCCATCTCCCCTTAAATATTCTTACTCTTCCCAATTGGCCAACTGTTCAATTTCACTACCCCCTAATAGGTTCAACAGTCAAAATTTTGAATACTTTGTTTCTATTGGCTGTCATTTAAGTAACTTTGTTTCCCGTTTCTTAACTCGTATAAACCCCTGCACGCGTCGGACTGGTTCTCTCTCTCTTTCTTTCTCTGTCCTAAGCTGCTATAGACTCGTTAGAATTTCCGTTCCACACAAAACAATATTACTGATTTTAAACAAATCTGTTCTATTTATCAAATGTATAATTTTGGTACCCAATAAAAATGTAAACTAAATAAAACGGTCATAATTCTTTAGGTATTTTTTTCGGTTAAGACGGAATCACAGTCATATCGTGTCTCGAAATTCCTTCTGTGTGCAGTACATTCTACCACACTGGAAATACCGCGTCTTCTTTCTGCCCACACGCTGTCACCTTTTGACTTTACTGCATGCTAATTCATAATAAGTTTGGCACGAGAACACGAAATTCAGTAGCATACTTTATGAGAATGATTAGAAAATTTGTGCATATTCTCAAATTAATTAAATCTTTTTAGGTACGAAAACATTGAGCAGCTACGCTGGATAGCTTGAACCCAAGATCGCATTAATAAACCAGAAACGGAGATTTTAAGCCTATTTTCAAACTTCAACATACATTGTCCGGAGGTGGTATCTCCTCGATATCCCAGCAGTTTATTAATGCTGGTTCATTTTTTAAGAAAAGTTTTAACCTCGACAATTTCGATTTAGCACTTTCAGTACAGTAGTTGTGAAAGTGAATTTTCAGAGCTTTATTCCCTTCGCTTGCTGTTTTCTACGCTTCCGGTAAAGGTAGCCAGTGCTCCTTAGTCACTTAGTAGGTTAAAGATAATAAAGTACTAGAAGAGAAATTCTGTAGGCGAAACCAGGCTAAATTATCTTTGTTATTCTGGCGATCGAAAACAAAAGCAACCTTAACTAACTCTGAAGAACTTATCAATGATTGTCAAAGTAAAGTACCAGAAGAAGATTTTTTAAAAACCGAGAGTTAATAGTGGTATTTCTTGAATAAATCACACTTTGAAATTTTCAGAAAATTGAGGCGCCGTAACCCTGGTCTTAAAATGATTCAAGCCACTTGAACGAAGATTCAGTGTAATTCTTTGTAGTGTACACATTTGTTAAAACCGAAAACAACGTGATTGCTGCTGCCAATATTTGTGCCCATACAGTATCTGTGTCTCCCATGCGTGCTACGTATTTCGCTTCTTTCTCCTTCGTTTAATTACCCGAATATTGTTTTGTAAAGATTACAATCATATGATACTGAACAGCAAAACAGTGCAAACGTATTCCAGAAAGCAAATTAAATGTTAGAGACGCACAATATAGTATATCATTCTTGCTCCCTGTACTGGCGATCGAATGTCCAGCCCCTTCTGTAGACGTAACGTTTTCTGTGTTTACGCCATGAAGGCATGGAAGGACAGTAGAACTTTAGCTCCGCTCATTCTGAACGTCGTCACAATATGGAGGTGGATTGCTTAACTTCACGCCACGGCCGCTTTAGCCACGGGAAAGAACCTCGGTACCCATTTACGAGGAGGCTGGGTGGGACCTACAGCCGATCTGTCTATTCCATTGTCTGCATACTCTTTTCGCTATTTGTTCTCAAACACGTCGCATATTCAGTATGTATTTCGCTTAAGATAATGTTCAGTTTCACACACCCGTAGTTCACACAACGCTGTAACATTAAAACGCTCTGCATTTCACCTACAGATTTTGTGTACGTGTTTATTATGATTTTCGTAATAAACAACCATTATTTCGCTGTCACGATTAGCTGTTACTCTTGGTGATGGACACGCCAAAATTTTCTATTACGTACAAATCAAATTTGTGTAACTATGAGTTTTTAAATTTTATTTAGATTAATTTTTGTCTTGAAGGGGTTAATACTTGTACACTAAAGACCACACGTACTTAATTATTTCTTCCTTTCTCAACGTATGTATAAACCTTGGACTACCTGAATTGTAGCACTTAAAATTTAAACTGTATGTTTAAGAATACGTTTTCATAAATCTTACCTTCAGACTGCGTGCTGAATTCTGCATCCTTCTCCTCCAACCGCCACACGTCGACTGTACAACCGTTCTAGAAATATGCACCGTATCCAACTTCAAACAACAATGCTGCAGCTGGCTGTAACTGATTAGTCACTGTGCCATCCGTAGAACAGTTTAATAAAATGTAAACAGATATTCACTTTCCTTAAGACGTTATTGTGTTTGCTTGGCAAGAATTCTTTGTTGTTAATTCCGCTGTTATTTTACACGCTGCTTAAACTGCATTTGTTAGAGACGGCTGTCAGGATGATTATAAATCATAAAATAGGACGGTGTAAAATATGGTAGCCTGTTGCAAAGTAATACTTCAGTTAGTATGACCAAATCTAATAAACGAAAGTCAAGACTGATGCACTAAGCAAACGCACAAAATTCGAATTTTAAAAATATATTTTTCCGTCTTGCATATATATGCCTGTCTGTTTATGTAATGGACTTGTTATTTGATACTGAAAAATGTAAGTTTTCGACTAGGACGGTTTCGTTTATGCTCTCTGGTCTTTCGGGCGTACAGCGAACAACGCGTTCAGTTCATATGCGTCTGGTGGCTGTGTATAAGAGCCAAGAGCGGAGAAATTTACTTGGCCTTGTTGTGCCTTCTAGCACAGAGGATATTTAGTCGAGAATGGGAGAAATTTAAGAAGTAACAACAATGTGTGGGTACGGGAATCGCGCGTGTTGCCACTTTGTTGTTCAATAATGTGTCACAGGTTATTATCGTTCGGAAGGATCACATTTTGTATGAGTCATAGTCTTCGTAGAGAACAGTTGTGTGGAAGGAAAGCTGAGTAGCAGAGAGTAGGAGTGAGCCACAAAACCGTTTGCTTGCTATAACTAACTGGAATATGCAGTTATGTGTACACCTACGTAATCCGTCTCACGCTTTCATTTCATTTGATCCTCGTACAGTCCCGCGGTTGACTTTGTAATTTAAAGAACTCTTCTTTTAGTAATGTTGCTTCAGACTTAGCCCATCCTCCCTTCCGAATGAAATTTTCGTGTTTATCTCCTTAGAGGTTTGGACAGTAAAAGTGGTAGAGAGAGTTTTCCCTCAGCACGCCATCAAGGCTTATAAGGGGAGTGGATATTTAGCCCCACTCATTCTTAACTTCAACACTAGGTCATCATCATCATCATCATCATCTCTATTCTATTCTATAAATCCAGTCATAGATACTTAACACGAGGATGTAGAAATGGTTCCATAGTAAAGCATTCCATAATAAAATTAGGTACATCGTAGTTATTTTTAAATATCAAATAATTCGAAATCAGCATTAGTCATAAGTATTTATCTAGATACATCCAAAAACCATACAACAACAACAACCAAGAATGACTTTTTCTAATCCTTGTCATGGTAATTATGAATTGTGGAGAAAAATCAATAAGACTACCTAAACTTAACATAGAAACACGAAACATGTGTGGTTATCTATCATAGTTAAAGAATTCCTCCATGGTGTAAAATGAATTGGAGTTTAATAAACTTTTTTCGGGCAATATGAAAACGTTCCAAATCATTCGTAAACACTTTATGTTTGCTGGGAGGTGACTGAAAATCTTTACTCCAGAGTAATAAGCCCCCTTCTGAAACTAAATCAAATTAAAGATGGTGGATGAAGATTGGTTCTGTATCTAGTGTTAAAGTTATGAATCTCCATAATCGTTTTGTGTATATGGAGGTGAGTGGTTGACTTCAGGCTCCGTCCTCCTTATCTCCAGGAAAGAACCGCTGTACCCCTTGATTAGGAGGCTGGGTGGGCCGAAGAGCCCATCTGGACTTCATGGAGAAGAGAAAAATCCCTCGCTCACACCGGAATTCGAACCCTGGACCGTACAGCCCACAGCTTAGTCGCCGTGCACTTAAACTGCTTATTACTTTAGGGAAATAAAAGTTTGTAATTATTGTATTGTGTTTCTTTGACACCACATTTCACACTAAAAACGTAACCTGCATGGTAGTTTCACTCACTAAGACTGTGACTAAATGATACACAGCCTAATATCCGTTGATCTTGTACCTGTAGTAGACTAGTAAATGCGCATATATGCTTCGAATAATATTTATGGTAACATATATTTCCTAAGTTGAAGAATATCAGCATGGCGAAGTGGTAAGTTTGAAGGTTTTGCGTACAGGAATGTTAATAAAACAGGCAACTTGCGTATAAACGTAAAATTGGGACGCGGTTGTGTAAACATTTTTGCCGTGGGAAAGCAATAAGTATTAATATTCTGAGTTTGCGTTTTTAGCCTTAGTTATCCAGCATGCAAAGCGCATGCGACGTATTATATTGTAATCTGTGACCTGCCTGACTGTACCGTATGTTTCTACATTATCTCATAAACGACACGACTTTCGGGCAAAAGTTACTGAGTTTTGATACTTTCTGCAAATTTTGTGTGAAATGTTTCTCTTTCTAGAAAAAATTCGAGTTGTTATCATAAATGTAAATAGGCCTGCATGTGAAGTAAGTATTCGTTATTCTTCTCAGGTTTTAACACAGCTGGAATTTTCTCGACAGATTTAGAAAAATACTCAAATATCAAATTTCATGAAAATTCTTCCAGTGGGAGCCGAGTTGTTCAATGCGGACGGACGGAAGGACGAATGTACAGACAGACCTGGAGAAGCTATTGGTCGCTTTTCGCATTTTTTGCGAAAGGGCACAAGAGGACTGAAAAAAATAAGACTTTTTAGCGCGCCCCGAATTTTTCTTTGCGGGAATAAAAGTTAAATGAGACGAAGGTGGCGGGAGATTACTGCTGGGTGATAATAATGGTGGCGGGGCTGTCACGCGACGGCCGATCAGATTCCATTGTGTTGAACTTTGGGTTTCAGCTACACTACTTTGTGTGCATACATATATGTATATATGCCTATTCAATTCCGACTTCCGCAAAATTCGTCTTGCGGAGGACCTTCCGGAACGTAACGACTGTGCAAGTTGGAGAGTGCCTGTAGTCTACATTCAATGTCCAGTGCTAGCAATTGCTACTCGAAAGTAGGCTCATTCGGTGAATTCGCTTTGGACGAAGTTCATATTCTGTGCGATTAATGGGGATATGGGAGCACGACTGTGGAAGTAAATAAGCATTAGGACCAGAAACATACTGCAATGATGTATGTTTATGAACAAGCATTTTGGTGAGACGAAGAGGAATATTAAAGGCGAAGGATGAAGAAATCGCGTGATGACAACTGATGTTAATATATGCGTTGTTATACATGCTAAAGAACTATCATTACTAGTCTACATCATGATAATATTGTGACCTCAGACCGGGGTGTCATGGGCGTGGTGTTCCTCATGTTTCGAGATGTCCTTCCTTGCCACGTGTGACCTGCCTAACGTATATTTAAAGTCTAAAGAAATAATTACAACCTTTCTGTGGGTGGGCCTTACGCACCTGGGAACAAGTGACCATGTTCGGGATAGTGGTCAGCTATGACGAGTTTATGTGAACCTGCGTCTGATCTGATATATTCTGTCAGTTGTATGTCAATACATCTGCATATCATTTTACAGTTATATTAATCAGCCGTTTGTTATTGTTTGAAAAACTTCCCAATATACATTTCTGTTTTTGCAGCGCTCTGTGCATTGCTCTGTCTCTGCGTTCTGCAGAGGTAACGTGTTTCTGTTCCGCAGGAAATATCTTTTCATATAAAAGAACACTTCCAGCTGTCTGACGCCGACGTGGCGTTTCTAAACTGCAATCTCTGGAACACAATTGTCTGTTCCAGAAACCGCTAAAATTACGTCATTCACCAGAGTGGACGTGTAGGAATCATGCCTGTGGACGAAAACCTCTCAAACAGCACAGAGCACAGAGTACAGTATATCTAGTAACAAACCCATAGGCCCCAAGTCCTTTATGGGCAAGTGATGGATATTTAGCTAGTCAGGAAATTTATTGTATAGAACATCAACGTTCTGTGACGTATTATTAAAGCCGACCCCACAGGACATTACATGAGTAAGATGAATCCGTTCCATACCGTTATGTGGCATTTCATGTTCCGAATGAAGGCATCACGATGTGCTTGAAAATCAGTTAGTATTGCACAGACGTACGTCAGCACAATCTATTTATTCTAGAGTAAGGCTACATGTTTCGACTAGATGTTAGTCATCTTCAGGCCCCTACAATTTCGTTACCAGATGCTTTGTCCACTTTGGGATCCCATAGTTTTTACATGTGGATTACTTATTAGCTAAAGCTTTCTAGAAAAGCTGTAATTACAGAGTGTGTTATTTGCAGGCTGTGTTTAAACATAAAACCACTAAAGCATAAAATTCGTTCCTTTTTAGAGCACTGATGTTCACCGGATATTCAACTGTGGGATGCCGTTGCCGTATTACAGTTGGTGTTGGGATGTTTCTGCTTTCCTTATTTAATATGGATAGTTGTGTTCGTTTTCTGGTATCGCCTTCTGGAGTGTTTGCGTGGTAATGTCGGGTGGAGTTTTCCTGGAGGTTTTGTCGATATGATGTATTTCGTTGTTTTGTCCTCTGTTTTTCATCCCTTGTGGTTGGTCTTGTTCTACACTGTGGATGTGATTATCTTCTCTTGGGCGTTGACGTTGTTTGCCACTGTTTTTGTTCACCGCTTGTTACCGCGCAAACACTCCATGAGGCGATACCAGAAATCTAACACAACTATCCATATTAAATAAGGAAAGCAGAAACATCCCAACACCAACTGTAATATGACAACGGCATCCCACAGTTGAATATCCGGTGAACATCAGCGCACTAAAAAGGAAGGAATTTTATGCTTTAGTGGTTTCATGCTTAAACACAGCCTGCAAATAACAATAAGTCTGTAGTTATAACTTTTCTAAAAGCTTTAGCTAATAAGTAACCCACATGTAAACACT